>Ga0172373_10001860_pt1 | contig 33486 bp, 26 predicted proteins | sample Lak10m_2_FD_114546 | JGI IMG/M metagenome (GOLD analysis project Ga0172373, IMG submission 114546) | Freshwater microbial communities from Kabuno Bay, South-Kivu, Congo - kab_092012_10m | ecosystem: Environmental > Aquatic > Freshwater > Lake | place: Democratic Republic of the Congo...
ACCAGCTTTATGCCGGTACTCGTACCCCCGGCCCTGGACCTGACCCCAATAACCCAGTGTCAAGGTGTACTTTTCCACCTTAAGAAAGACCATTTTTTGTCTTGACACAGGGGTCCACCTCATATTGAGGCACTTCACGGGGTGAGGCTCGGCGAGGTCTTTCCTCAAGAGGAAGAGAACCTTCCAGCATATCTCGCGTGGATTGAAGGTTGTTTCTCTCCGCACGTATTTGAAACCAAGGCTCTCGGACCTGCCGGAGAACTATCGTACTTCGAAAATACATTGGTTGGCAACGTCGAGAATGGTCGCATGACAGGATTTTGGGGGATGAGAAGGGACGTTACCGCCATGAGGCAAGTGCAGGAAGCGTTGGCCGAAAGGATCAGAACAATCGACGACCTCTATGATCACGTCATCCAGGCCGACAAAGCGAAAGTAATAACAGACCATACCGCAGAGGTCGCCCACGAGCTTCGGCAACCCCTCGCCATAATCGGTGGCTTTGCACGAAGACTTCACAAGGGAGCTACAACGGCAGCTGAAGTCAACGCGTGCACTCCCGTGGATTCCATCCAGATCATAATTAAAGAGGTGCAAAGGCTCGAAGGTATCTTACGCCGCCTCCTCGACTTCACTCATCATGAACGAGTGCAGTTGCAGAAGGTCAATCCGAACGAGCATGTCAAATATGTGGTCGACGTAAACAGGCCCCGGTTGGCCGAAAAGACGTTGCGCGTGGAAACAAAATTCGGACAAGACGCGCAAGAGATCTTCGTCGATCCGGACGCATTTCAGCAGCTCGTCCGGAATCTTCTGGCCAACTCCATCGAGGCTTCGCCTTTCGGAAGCGTGATACAAATCGAGACGGGTATTTCGGGCCCAAGAGAAAGACGTAACGCCGGCAAAGATGACTTCAACGGTCGCACGTACTTCGAGTTGAAGATCCACAACTATGGCAAACCGATATCGCCTCAGCATGTTCGGAAGATCTTCGATCCTTTCTTCTCGACCAAAACCTATGGAACGGGCATGGGGCTGACCTTGTCCCGAAAGATCGTCGAGGACCATCACGGGTCGATGTCAGTCCGGTCGGATGAAGGGGGCACTCAGTTCACGGTGTGGCTGCCGCTGAACTGGGTCCAGGGCGGCAAAGAGAGCGCTGAGGAAACGGCACGTCCTGAGGAATCGGATATGCAGAGGTCGGTGGCTGAGGGCCTGAGGCAATAGTCGCTTTCCTTTCCCGGCCGCGCACGTTGTCGGCGACTTCTGGCCCAATTAGTGGGGCTGGCATCCCTGCCCGCCATTTTCACTTGTATGAAGGCGCACTGGTATAAGCTCAATCATCTCCCACTTCGAGCGCATGCACCTGCCTTTTTACTCGGCCAAGGTGCGATCCTTCCCAATATATGCGGCCGCATTTCGGACAAGCCTGAAAGGGGCCGCCGGAGCGAAAGATCCAATCTGGTACCCTGGCGACGACTTCATCGCGGAGAACCGGCACTACTGGCTCGTTGCACAAGATGCATCGGCTGAAGAACAACGCTTCATCGGGCTTGAATCCGGTCTGCTGGAGCACTTCCGCGAGCTGCTGCAATCGGTGCTCCGTGCTGACAATTACATCTCCGGCTCGAGCCTTGCCGGGCACGGTGGTAACAAAGATCCGGAGCGGACTCGTCGGCTTGGAGCACGGAAATGCAGCATCGTATCCCAGGATACGCAGCCACTTGACGAGCCCCCCAAGCATGCCGTCCACATCAAAGGCGGGAATGCCTTGGAGTGTGCCGGTAATTCGTTCAATCATGTCTTCGCGACGCGACCGCGCGACTTCATGGGCTCCGCGGCCTCTTCTAGTCCGAAGAGTTCAGGCAAGAGTTCAGAGGGTGGTTGGGTGGCCGTACAGAAATGAACAATCCCGCCTGACGCTCTCCCGAGCAAACGGACCAAATCACTAGATACCTTACTTGAATTTTCATCGGCATCGCAAGATTAGATTCAATTGTTTAGAATTTCTTCAATTTCCTGCGAGATAGCGTAGTCAATCGTGTCGTTGCGAGGAGTGCAGCGACGAAGCAATCTCCAATCGTCAAGCTCGGGAGATTGCTTCCCCCGTTTTTCAATGGAGTCGCGATGACACGGCTGACCGGGCGAGCCCGCGGGAATATGAACGGTTTCGACAGGGCTCCGAAAAAGCTTGACGAATCTGCCGGCAGCCACTTAGGATAGTTTTGTTCATGCAGCAGTTGGAGCTTATGCTTCGATGAAGGGTTTTGGGGGCTTCAGTGGGGAACCGACCGGACCCCCGAGCAAGCGGCGTACGAGCACGAGGGCTGTCGCAAGGAGTCCCGTGTGCTTGTAGCGACGTGCCTTTCACGCGCGGATGGATGTGTCCGAAGTGGAGGAGGCATCCAACTAACCCACTGCTTTGATTTCGTATTGATTCGAGCCGATTAGCGCTTTTTCCCAGCTTGGCTCCATGGAAACGCTTTTCGCTCGCTGCCGGTTTGGAGGTCATGAGTCATGCGCAAACTCGCCGCAATCCTCGTATTAGTGATCGGTCTGGGACAGGTGTTCATCGATCGGCAACCCGTCCAAGCCGCGCCGTTCATTTCTCTTTCCGGATTGGAACGGAATATCAAGGTGAATCCGTTCCTTCAAGCAGGGTTCCAGTGGGTGGGTACGAACATGACCTTGCCGGTCGCTGCGGAATTGGTTGTTCCAGGGACTGGTTCACTGCAAATTGCTTCTCTGGACATTTCTCTGAAGGATGCCAATTTTTGGAGCGGCACGGCTGGACTGAACGTCACCGCTAAAGAATTGTTCAGTTTGTTTGCGGCTGTCGGTGGATTTGCGCCCCGGCCGTTCAGCATTGCCGGGGAGATGCCCGTCAGTGTTGGCGGCGTGGCCAGCGTTCCCGTGCTTGAATTCACCGCCTCCAGAATGGGAGGCTGGTACGCCCAAGCGGGTGTGGGCCTCGGCCCGATTATTGCCGGCTTATATTGGGACCACTTTCTGTTCGATTTGAGCGATCCCCGGCAAGGGGGGACGCCTCTCGCCAATCAGACGCTCCGAGGAGATGTTTTCACCAAGACAGTTTGTCCTTTTATCGGAGCCGTCGTTCCGGTTTCCGGTGCGATGTTCACGTTTATGTACAGCCCCTTGGCTTGGTCCAGGGCTATCCTTCCCCTCCGGAGCTCCCAGAACACGCTGACCGAGTTAACATACTCGTGGACAAAGCCGGGCACTCTCCTTTCGGGCACCTTCCAGTACAATATGTCGCTTGTCTCCGGAACTACTTTCGGGCTGTGGGGGAATTACACATGGCTGAATATGCGCGGAACAGCCGACCTGGATTTCGAAAACACGAATCCCCCCGTGACGAGAAGCAAAGATGTTACGGCGACTATGACCAAGTACGTGTTGGGCGGTGGGATCACGCTGGGAATCAATTTCTAGTCAAGAACGCTCGCTGCTCAAAATGATGAAAGGCCGCGTGAGTTGCTCGCTAAGTGCCCCGTTTCGCAACTACGGTAACGCGCCCTCGGCTGAGGATAATGAGAAGAGGGGGTCAAATCACTGATTGGTGGGACAGGCATCTTGCCTGTCATTCTGTTTTGGACAGGCAAGATGCCTGTCCCACCAATACTGTCCGGAATGCGTAACCGTATTTCCGCCAGAGAGCACCAAGCGGTCGAACTGGAGGATGACGTGGCCAGGTGGAAAATTGCTGCTGGACTGGTGGCGCTCGTCTCCTTGGCGATCATTGTAGGAATTCCGACCGATCCCAAGCCGTTAGCACAGACACGCACCAGCACCGAGACGAGTGCGGATTCGACCCGATATATGGGGTCGGTCAGTTGCCGCAAATGCCACGAGAAATTCTATCAGCTCTGGTCAACGTCTCATCATGGCCTTGCCATGCAGCCGTATTCCGCCGACTTCGCCAGGACACAGCTTACTCCCCAGACCGCAGAGATCGTGGTCGGCCCCTGTCGATACATGGCTGACCTCGGCGGTGAAGCCGGCTGGATAGTCGAACGAGGCCCGGAGGGCGAGAAAAGATTTCCGATTCAGCATGTGCTGGGAGGAAAGAACGTCTACTATTTCCTCACCCCGCTGGCCCGGGGACGCCTGCAAACCCTTCCGGTCGCGTACGATGTTCGCAAGAAAGAGTGGTTCGACATGGCGGCCAGCGGGATACGCCATTTTCCGGGAAGAACCGAGCAACCGGTGAACTGGCGCGAATGGCCGTACACCTTTAACACAGCTTGCTACGGCTGCCACGTTAGCCAGCTCGCCACCAATTACGATCTCAAGACCGACACCTATCGAACCGCGTGGCGGGAGCCGGGAATCAACTGCGAAACGTGCCACGGACCATCCGATGAGCACAACAGCGTCTGCGAGGAGGCTCCAAAGGGGACTATTCCGAAGGATTTGAAGATCGTCCGAGGAGGAAGGGATTTCACCAAGGAACAGAACAACGCCACATGCTCGTCCTGCCACGCAAAGGCGAGCGTCTTGACGACCTCATACAAGCCGGGGGATCGGTTCTTTGACCACTTCGACCTGGTGACCCTCGAAAGCCCCGATTATTATCCTGACGGCCGTGACCTTGGAGAAAATTACACATACACCTCGTGGCGCATGAGCCCCTGCGTCAAGTCGGGCAAGCTGGACTGCCTGCACTGTCATACATCGAGTGGCCGATATCGCTTCAAGGCGGAAGAAAAGGCCAACCAGGCCTGCATGCCGTGCCACCATGACAAGGTTGAGAACTCAGCCGCACACACTCATCACAAACCTGACAGCGCGGGAAACAAATGTGTCTCCTGCCACATGCCCATGACGGAATTTGCCCGAATGAGCCGGAGCGATCACTCGATGCTTCCACCGGCACCGTCCGCTACGATGAGATTCAAGTCACCCAATGCGTGCAACGCCTGCCACCCAGACAAAACCGCCGAATGGGCAGATGAATGGGTACGGAAGTGGCGGAAACGCGACTATCAGGCCCCAATTCTGCACCGTTCTGCTCTCATTCAGGCCGCTCGTTTGCGTGATTGGAGCCGCCTACCGGAAATGCTCGCGTATATCGAAAGCAAAGATCGCGACGAAGTGTTCGCGACATCGCTTATACGGCTCCTCGGCGCTTGTGATGACAATCGCAAGAGCGCTGTCTTTCTGAATGCTTTGAACGATCCATCGCCTCTCGTTCGGTCAGCGGCGGCGGAAGCCCTGGCGCTCAACCCTTTGAAGGAATCCGCTCGGGCGCTTGTTCAGGCCGCATCCGATTCCTTTCGACTGGTTCGGGTTCGGGCTGCCAGTGCACTGGCGGGCTTTCCGCCCTCGCTCTTCAAGGATCAGGACCTCTCGACCGTGCGCTCTGCGACAGATGAATATCTTGCCTCTTTGGTTGCGAGGCCGGATCAATGGAGTTCTCATTACAATCTCGGCAACTACTACCTGAACCGAGGCGAGCCCAGACTTGCGATGGCGGCTTTCGAGATGGCCTCGAAGCTCGACCCCGACGGCATCCAGCCGCTCGTAAACATCTCTATTGTTCATGCGCGTCTCGGGGAACTGCAGAAGGCCGAAGCCGCATTGAAGCGCGCCCTGAGCCTTGCCCCTACGAGCGCTCCTGCCAATTACAACATGGCGTTGCTGAAGGCGGAACTGGGAGACCTCCCCGCGGCGGAACAGTATCTTCGGAAGGCCCTGGAAAGCGATCCCGCGTTGGCGGAAGCAGCGTACAATCTGTCCGTCATTCTCTCGAAAGACCGCCCGGAGGAGGCCATCACGTGGGCGGGGAAAGCTGCGGCGCTCAGGCCGCGTGAGCCAAGGTACGCATATACCCTCGGATTTTTCTGCAATCAGGTGGGCGACGTAACGCGTGCCACAGAAGTCTTTCATCAAATCATCAGCCGGCATCCAACCTACGCGGAAGCGTATATATTTCTGGGCAGCATATACGAAAAGCAGAACAAGCTGGACGAAGCGAAGCGCGTGTATCGCCAAGCCTTGGGACAAGATGGTATTCCTGAGCAAGTACGGCGCATTATTGAGACTAAGCTGAAGGCATTCCCCAAAGAGTGACAGACAACGACCGCTATCCTCAGGGTAACTGGCGAGCTTCGAGTGACGTTGCGCTCCGCACGCAAAATGAAGTAACATGACGTGCAAGTGAATTAATGCTTACAATGGCTCCGGCCCCGAGCATAGGGGGGCTTAACGCCGCAATTGAAACAGGCTTTGACGGCCAATTAATCAAACGTGCTCCTCCAATGAGGGGCGGCAATCGACAAGGGGGTTATCAATGAAGATCAAAGTTGATTGGCTCAGACTGCTGGTTATGGCAACAGCGATCACAGTGGTCATGGTGTGGGGGGCTTCGCCGATATTAGCGCAGGAAAAAAAGAGCGCAACGCCCGCGGCCGCGGCAAAGAAGCCCAACATTCTCTTCATCATGGGCGACGATATTGGTTGGTTCAACGTCGGGGTCTACCACCGCGGCATCATGTCGGGCAAGACGCCGAATCTCGACAAGCTTGCATCCCAGGGGATGGCGTTCACCGACTACTACGCGGAGGCAAGCTGCACCGCGGGCCGTGCGGCATTCATCACCGGAGAACTGCCAATCCGGACCGGGTTGACGACCGTCGGGCAGGCGGGGGCTGACGTGGGTCTCCCGACTCAGGCGTGCACCATCGCCACCGCGCTCAAGTCGTTGGGATACGTAACCGGACAATTCGGCAAGAACCACCTGGGTGACCTGAACAAATACTTGCCCACCGTACATGGCTTTGACGAGTACTTCGGCTACCTCTACCACCTGGATGCGATGTCCGACCCGTATTGGTTCGACTACCCCCCGGACTGGGTAGACAAGTACGGACCGCGCAATCTCGTACACTGCTGGGCGACGGATGTGGATGACCCTACCGAAATGCCGCGTTGGGGCAAGGTTGGAAAGCAAAAGATTGTAGATGAGGGACCTTTGGCGCCGTTCCCGAACATGGCCGGCCGCCAGAACTGGCAAGAAGGTCGCAAGGCCAAGTACAACATGGAGACCTTCGATGAAGTGCTTGTCGAACGCACCAAAGGCTTCATGGACAAAGCCAAGAAGGATGGAAAGCCTTTCTTTATCTGGCATAACACGACGCGGATGCATGTCTTTACCTACATCTCCCCGAAGTACCAGGCGCTCATGAATTCCAAGAGCAACTACGGCTTGGAAGAAGCGGGCATGGCTCAGATGGACGACTGTATCGGCGCCCTGTTGAAGCACCTGGAAGACATTGGTGAGGCCGACAACACTATCGTCATCTTCACCACGGATAACGGGGCGGAGGTTTTTACATGGCCTGACGGCGGCATGACTCCGTTCAAGGCCACAAAAGGCACGGTATTCGAAGGCGGATTTCGCGCGCCGGCGATCATTCGCTGGCCGGGCAAAGTCAAAGCGGGCGCGGTCGAGAACGGCATTTTCTCGGGGCTCGACTGGTTCCCCACTCTCTTGGCGGCTGCCGGCAGCCCCAACATTACCGATCAACTTCTGAAGGGAGTGAAGCTCGGCGACCGTAACTACAAAAACCATCTCGACGGGTACAACCAGATGGATCTCCTGCTTGGCAATGGGCCGTCCGCTCGCCACGAGATTTTCTACTTCGGCGGTCCCCACTTGGGCGCCATTCGCATTGACGATCTCAAGTTCCAATTCTTTCAGCAGCCTCTCGGTTGGCCTGGGCCGAAGGTTACGACGGACATGCCCACCATCGTGAACATCCGCCAGGATCCGTTCGAGCGAACCCCGTCGACCGGCGGCCAGAGCTTGAACGATCTCGGGGGTGGGTACATCAATGAATACTATGCCCGTGAGTTCTGGCGCTTTGTAATGGTTCAGGAATATGTGGGGAAGCTAGCGAAAACGGCCCTTGAGTATCCACCGATGCAAGACCCGGCGACCTTCAATCTTGATGCTATAAAGAAGAAAATCGAGGAAGCGCTCAGAAATCAGCGAGGGCAATAGACGAAATCTCCACACAGCGAGCGCTCCGTAGGGGGCGCCCGCTAAAATCATCCGTACCAGCTTGAAAGCAAATTGTAGTCAGTGCCAAAATAATTGTCCCATTTCCCTCGAAAAGATCCGCCGCTGCTCAAATAAGTGATTTGTCAGAGATCGGTCTTCATGTATCGAATCGAAAGGGACGAAAAATTTGGCAACCGCTCTTCTATCACTCAATCACCGGCGCACATGGGACCTTTCTTTGCAGGCAGAGATATCCGTGTGATACGCTGTGGTGCTGCGAGAGAAAGACAAACGCATGCGGGGGATACCGTGAAACCGTACGTTATACGAGTTGCCAAGAATTTTGACCTCTTGCAGCGGCTGCGCTCCGCGAAATTGGTGGGGCCCGACGCCCCCCGGATCGAGTCCGGGGCAGGCTATGCCGGGTCTAACTATTTAATTTGGTTGGCCATAATGCTCCGGCACCGAGGCCGGCGCGCACTAAAATCCAGGTGGCGCTCATGGCACTCGGACGCAAGTTCCGGCAATCGCTATAGTTTTCTCCGCTTTAGCTGTGTATTGGCTTTGGCGCTCTGGGCCCTGTTGTTCATTGTCTCTCATACGTACGCCCAGACCGATCCCCTCCCATCCTGGAATGAAGGTCACGCCAAACAAGCGATCATTCAGTTCGTGCAGGCCACTACCGACAGGTCCGGTCCAAAATACGTCGCTCCGGAAGACCGCATTGCCGCCTTTGATCAGGACGGCACATTGTGGGTGGAGCATCCGATGTACACTCAGGTAGTGTACTGCCTGGAGCGGGTCCCCGCGGTGGTTGCGCAGAAGCCGGAATTGAAGAATGTCTTGCCCTTCAAGACGGTCCTCTCAGGTGACAAGAGAGCGATAGCCAGATTAACGATGAAGGATCTCGAGAAGATCCTCGTCGCCACGCTCACCGGGATGACGGTTGACGAATTCAAGGCCGACGTAAGGAAGTGGATCGAAGCAGCCAAGGATTCGCGCTGGAAAAGACCTTACACGGAACTTGTTTACCAGCCGATGCTGGAAGTGATGAGCTATCTACGCGCCAACGGCTACAAGACCTACATCGTCACTGGCGGCGGCCAGGACTTTGTGCGCGTCTACTCCGAACGGGTGTATGGGATTCCGCCGGAGCAGGTGGTCGGCACAGCGGGCGGTACAAAGTACGGCTACGGCAAGGATCACAAGCCAATTCTGACCAAGGAGCCCAGACTTCTGCTCAACAACGACAAGGCCGGCAAGCCAGAGGGTATTCACCTGATTATTGGCCGTCGGCCGTGCATTGTTTTCGGCAACTCCACAGGCGATATGCAAATGCTGGAGTACACGAAGGCCGGCGACGGAGCGCGCCTGTCGATGCTCGTGTTGCACGATGATGCGCAGCGCGAATATGCGTACGGACCGGCGCAGGGGCTGCCTGATACGAAGGTGGGAACTTTCACCCAGGGACTGTTCGACGAGGCGAAGAAGCAGGACTGGATTGTCATCAGCATGAAGAACGACTGGAAGGTGATCTTCCCATTCGAAAAGAAGTGATGCCACCGCGCAATGGAATTTGCGAGGTGGCCGGATACCTCCGATTTCTGTGAATAGCGATCGAAGGAGCGCCTGTTGAAATATCTTCTAAACAGATATCTGAAGGTTTACGAGCACGAATTTTCTCCTTTTACATGGCTCGCGGTCATCTTCTTCGCGGTCTTCTTCGTTACGGCCATATTCCGCAATTATGTCGATACGGCTTTCCTGAAGCGGTATGGACCGGCCTACATTCCGTGGATGCTCGTTATCAGCGCACTGTTGACCATGGCCGTGCTTGCGTACGCGGATCGGCTGGCACGGCGATCTTCAGACTCGCATCTGATGATTCTCGTGCTATTCGGGTACGCAGCCGGCGCGATCCTGTGCTGGCTCATGGTCAAGGCCAAATTTACCATCGTGTATCCCGTCCTTTACCAGCTCATGGGCCTGCTTGATGCCGTTCAGCTCGTGTATCTCTGGAACATTGCGGGCGATTTATTCGATGCACGGCAAGGCAAACGTATTTTTCCGCTTGTGACCGCAGCGCAGGTCCTGGGCACGACCGTGGGAAGCTTTCTTACCAGGCCGATCACCTACGGAATCGGGGAAGATGCAGCGCTCCTGGTTTTCTCGCTGGTATTCCTCCTCACCGGGCTGTTCATGACCACGACCGCCCGGGGCATCGTGGGCGAAACCAAGCCCAAGCAAGAGATTGCGACAAAAGAGCCGGACAGGAAGCGCATTGCCGAGGTTCCCGCCATAATGAAGCAATACCCGATCGTCCGGTTTCTCATTATTTGTGGCCTTATTCCCAATATTCTGTTGCCGATATTCTCCTACCAATTCAGCGTAATTTCCAATAGCGCCTTCGCGTCCGAGCAGAGCCTCATCACCTTTCTCAGCGTGTTCCGGGGATCGACAACTTTTGCCACGTTTTTGATTCTATTCTTCGTCGGGCGCCTCTATTCCACGATGGGGCTTCCGAACGCCTCGCTGGTGCAGCCGGTGAATTTCGCCATCGTATTCGGAGCGCTCACCGCCTTCTTCAACATTTACGTCGCCGCGTACGGCCAGTTTACGCTGATCCTCATTCAGCGAGCGATCGCGGGGCCGGTAAATAAGATCCTGTTCAATGTGATCCCCAAAGCGCTCGTGGCATGGAGCCGCACCTTCATCCGCGGTACGGTGTTGAAGATCGGTATGTTGATCGGATCGATCCTCATGATCGTGCTCAAGCCCGTGATGGATGTGCAGGACCTCGCTTACATAGCGGTGGTGCTGGCCGCATACTGGGTATTTGAGACTCTGTTGTTCCGCAAGGAGTACAAACGCATTCTCAAACAAGTTATCGTTGTAGACAAAATCGATTACGACCAGATCGAAGCTGTGCAAACGTTCGACGCAGGCGGAGCGCCGATGGGGCTCGAATCCACCGCGACCGATCTGCTTCCGGCAGAAAAGGGCGAGGAAGAGGCTAAGCCGGCTCGCATACCGCCAGAGATGGCCATCACGATGCTGAGCGACCCGAGTCCCTCTGCGCGGGCCGAGGCAGCGCTCGCTCTCTCGGTCGATCCGGACATGCGCGCAGCAAAGAAACTGATTCAATGCCTGGAAGATCTGGACGACCAGGTGCGCAGTGCGGCATTGGAGGCACTGATTGCCTATCCCGCTGAAATCCTCACGATTCTGGAGACTTCGCTCCTGGAGGCCAGTCCAAGAGGAAAGCAGGCAATTCTCGAAGTCATACGCTTGTCGCCAAAAATCAGCTATTTTGAGATGAGCCACCTCTTCGCGCGATCGATTGAGGAGGCATACGGCAACCTGATTGTCATTCGGCGCCTTGAGGGGCTGGAAGAGCACACAAGCGTCCGGATGCTGAAGCAACATCTCATGGCTCGGAATGACGAGATTCTCGGTCTCTTGTTCTACGCTCTTTGGGTGTACCACGCGGACATGCGGCTCATGTATCAATCTCTGAAATCCGAGAACGCATCCGTAGCAATTGAACTGGTGGAAACGTCGATCCGGGGGCAGAACCTCCCGTATTTGCTGCCCCTCATTGACGACGTGCCGATAGGCGAGAAGATCGAAAAGGGACGCAAGCTCTTTAACCTGGTGGCAAAGGACGATCTCGAACGGCTTCTCGCGCTGATGGCCCATTCGGGAGATCGGGTCACTCGGCTGCTGGCAGTATATGTGATGGCCGATCTTTTGCCGAACCAGGCTCTGATTCCTGTGATTGAATCACGACGAGAAGACGATGACCCGTTAGTGCGTCAAGTGGCCGAATACGCTTCAACCAGATCAATGGGAAGAGAGGCCCCCATGCCGGAAATCATCGATATCATCAATAAACTTAAGACGTTTTCTCTCTTTGAAGGACTAGGAATAAGGGAACTCCACGCTGTGGCCTCGATCGCCAAACCCCAATCATTGCGAGGTGGAGATGTCATCATCCGGGCCGGCGAAGAAAACCCCTCAATATATTTGGTGATCTCCGGACAGATAACGATCTACCACGATTACGACAGCCCGGAACAGAAGGAGGTCAGGACAATCGAGGCAAATGGATATTTGAACTTTGTTCCGATGTTTGCCAGTGTCCCACCGGCCAATACGTCAGTCGTGACCCAAGACGCTGAGGTCCTCGTCCTGCCCCAGAGCCAGTTTCATGAAATGATGCGCGTGTATCCGCAGATAGGGCTCAATTTGCTGAAAGCAGCGGCCCTGATATTTCGGCAAATGGGGCTCAGTGCTTGAGGCAAATGGGAGTTTCCGAAAGAATCGCTCCGCCCGAAGTACGCGACGGGTTGGCAATCGTAGGGGCGACCGGCTGGTCGCCCGTGCGAACCTGACTAATGCTGTATGCGGGCGACCAGCCGGTCGCCCCTACAATTCATCAAACTTCAGCTTTCAGTGAACGAATTCGGAACAAGGAACGGACGGAATACCATCCGTTTATTATTGCTCGCTGTGGCTCCTCAGCCACGGGAGTGGTCATCACTTTTCGTCGAGCCAGGCCTCCGCTTCCTTCAGGTCGAAGAATGACTGGACCGGAAATCCGGTCTTCTGTGTCAACCAATCCATCTGATCCTTGAGGAAAGTGTCCCGGTCGTATACCCGAGCAGCCTTTCGCAAACCGGCCTGCATTGCCATCTTTTGGGCTTCCGCAATCTTATCGGTGAGGAGGATTGCCGTACTCTGACGCCAGTCGATCAACTCTGTGAAGCCTGGTTTGCAGAGTTTGATCGCAGTGGCAAGGTCGTCGAGCCAGCCTAGAACCTGTTTCGTATCAATCCAGGAACCGCGCATCGTAAAGTAAATACGATTCTTGACTTCGTCGACTGCTATCACGTAGGCGTCATTCTCTGCTACGGTCTTCATCACTCCTCCTGCTCCCAGGCTTTCGACAGCGATCGCGTGGACGGAATACTTGTTGAAAGGGCGTTTCCTCCACGCTCCCCGAGAATACCGATGCACTCAAGATCAGTCAACCGTCTTTCGCGCGTTCCGGTTATGTCGGCTCCGTCGCCTGCCCCGATCAGTCCAGTTCGCGGGGCTCGATGACTAGACCGATACCGTTGAGGATTTCTCGCACGCGCTGTGAGGACAGCGTTCCGACATATTCACTTAGTTGTGTCCTATCCACTGTGAAGATCTGCGAGACATTGACCACGCTCTGTTTGGGCAGGTTTGCCTCCTGCCGCTCGAGCAATACATTTCCGGGTGCCGCAGCACGCTTGAGGCTGGAAGTCAAAGGACACACGACCACGGTGCGAATCCGGCTGCGATTGAACAGGTTGTTCTGGATGACCACATGCGGGTGCCGAAAACCAGGTTCAGCGCCTCGAGGATCATCGAGGTCGACCCAGAAGATATCCCCTTGGTTGATTACCATTCCCCTTCCAGCAGGACGCGGTGAGAGCGTCGTGACTCGCGCCGAAGAGTCTGCTCGCCACTGTCCGTTTCGTCATCACAAGCGGCATTGATCCGTTCGAGCAGCTCGCGGTTCTGTTGCCGACGAATGAACTCTTCCAGGGCCAAACTGAATAAGCGGCTGCGCGACAACTTGAGCTTGCGAGCGAGGTCTTCGGCCTGCTCGAAAAGGGACTCTCGAATCGAGATCGCGGTCTTCACGGTGTCCATTTGGTTATACCTCATAGTCACCAAAAGTATAACCATCGATATGAGCTATGTCAATACCGGAACCGTCCGGCCCTTCTCCGCGCCATCCAAATTGGACGACAGAAGACTCCACCGGCGCAGCAAAAGAAGTCAGAGGCTGGCGGGGACCTCAATCACGAACGTTTCAGAGGTCTTTAAAAACGCGGGGAATAGGTTTGTTTCACGAAATGGCTACCACAGTGGCTCCTTGCACGGAGCGGGCCGGCCGCGCTTCTTCGAGGATGGCGGACGTACGAAAGGCGGGGGCATGGCAGGTGCGGCGTACATAGGGACCAACATTGCCGGCACAAAAGGGCCGTAGCCATAGAACGCCTGCCATTCCGCGATCTCCCACTCGCTTACGCCTTCTATTCTCGGAATATATTTGTTCCACGCAAGACTGAGATCTGCGGATGTCGCGGTGAACACGGCAATCAAGGCGACGACGGCAAGAATAAACCTGGGCATCTATACCCCCTCACCTAGACGAATACATCAAGCACTAGCCGGTTATGGTAACAGAAGCTGCACCGTCCGGCAACAGCTTATAGGGGTGCTCGGTAAGCATTCACTTACGTGGGGCGGTTTCGGAACCCTTATCGTTGAGGCCTCATTTCCAACCGGCCGAACAATCTCTGGCCGGGTCCCGAGCGGAATGTCCCACACTTGTGGAAGTAACGCAGGGTAGCCCCGACGTTACACGTCGGGGTTGCGCAGCAACAAGAGGTCCATGTTCTTTCTCGCATGAGAAAAGTCTCGTAAGGAGCGATCAAGACCTCTTACGCCTTCGGCGCTCCGACGTGTGACGTCGGAGCCACCCTCAGAAGATGGTGTTCATTCCCTGCCTTCGGACAGGTTGTTGCTCCTCGCCGTGAATAACTGAACGATTACGGTGGCGTCCGGCCCGGCCTCTGCCGGAAGCGACCAACTCGGCCCCTTAACCGTCTTCCCGGTCCTCTTTGCCCATCCGCTCCCGAATCGTGGTCTCGAAGCCTCGGTCCGTGGGGCGGTAAAAGCGCTTGGTACGAATTCCCTCGGGTAAGTGTTCTTGGTCAACCTTTGCATCAGGGTAGTCGTGTGCATACTTGTACCCTTTGCCGTACCCCAGGCGCTCCATGAACCGCGTCGGTGCGTTACGGATGTGCAGTGGAACCGGCAGGTGGCCGGTGCGGCCAATTTCTTGCTTGACGGCAATATATGCGGCTTCCAGCGAGTTTGACTTTGGCGAGGTCGCAAGGAACACCACCACCTGCGCAAGCGCCAGCGCACACTCGGGCAATCCGACAAATCGGCAGGCCTGGTACGCTGCGACAGCCTGCTCCAGTGCACGTGGCGATGCGAGGCCGACATCTTCGCTTGCGAAGCGGATCAGCCGCCGCGCAATGTACAGCGGGTCCTCACCCCCTTCAATCATGCGGCCCATCCAGTAAAGCCCCGCGTCGGGATCGCTGTCCCGCAAGGATTTATGCAGCGCACTGATGAGGTTGTAGTGCTCTTCGCCGGTCTTGTCGTACAGCAGGTTTCGACGCTGAGCGGCCTCAAGCACGAGGTCTCGGTCGATTCGTCCCTCATGGTGCTGTCGCGCCTCGGCAGCGGCCACCTCGAGGATGTTCAGCGCGGTTCTTGCGTCTCCACCGGACAGTGTTACAATCGTTGAGCACGCTTCGTCGTCGAGAGTCAGCCCGAGGCCGCCCAAGGCGCGTTCCGGGTCTTCCAGTGCGCGGCGGATGATCTTCTCGAGAGCTGACGGATCGAGGAACTCGAAGACGAATACGCGGAGCCTCGAAAGCAGCGCGGAATTTACCTCAAAGCTGGGGTTTTCCGTGGTGGCCCCTATGAGGAGAATAGTCCCATCCTCCACGTGAGGTAGCAAGTAATCCTGTTGGGCCTTGTTGAATCGGTGGATCTCGTCGAGAAAGAGGGTTGTCCGCGCTCCGGATACGGTCAAGTCCTCCCGCGCGCGCGCAACAGCCTCGCGGATTTCTTTCACGCCAGCGGTTACCGCGGAGTAATGTATGAAACGTGACCGCGATCGCGCCGCGATGATGCGCGCGAGGGTTGTCTTGCCAGTACCGGGTGGCCCCCAGAACAGCATCGAAAAGAGCCGGTCCTCTTCGATCGCTCGGCGGAGCGTGGTCCCGGTGCCGAGGATGTGCTCCTGGCCTACGAAATCCTCGAGGTCCGCGGGACGCATTCTGTCCGCGAGCGGTCGCTCGGCGCTACGGGACGCGGCATGGTCGAACAATTCCATGCGGTCACCGTATCGCATCACGCGCTTTCAGGCAAGGGACCGCATGAAGTTGTGTGAGTCTTTGGGCGGTTTTGCTGGATTTTTAGCGCTGATCGTGTTACTCAATCCAGCGTCGGAATCCATGAATTCATTGAGGCTTATATGCGGCGCATCGCCCTCATCTTGAAAAGGTCGGAACAACAGGCTGTGCTGTTGGGGGAGCGGCTCAGTCGCTTCATCAAAGAAGACGGACGAGACGTGCTCCTCGAAGCGTCACAGGCCGATTTGGCCGGCAAGTGGGGCGCTGCCACCAGCGACCGAATCGGCGATGACGCAGATGTTTTCGTTGTACTTGGCGGCGACGGGACGATACTGCGAGCCGCATCGCTGCTTAATGCCAAGATCGTTCCGGTCCTCGGCGTAAATCTCGGACGGGTCGGCTACATGGCTGAAGTCTCGCCCGAGGAAGCCGAATCAGAGCTGCGATCGCTGCTGGACGGCTCTGCGGAATTGGTGAAGCGGATGATGCTCCAGGTGACGCTCCCGGATGGAGGGGTCACTCGGGTGCTCAACGACGTCGTGATTCACTGGGGTGCGCGAGCCCGGCTCATTGACCTGGGTGTGCGAATGGGCAACTCCCGGGAAATCGAGGTGAGAGCCGACGGACTGATCCTGTGCACCCCGATCGGTTCCAGTGCGTACTCATACGCCGCGAACGGGCCTTTGGTGCACCCGGACATCGAAGCGATGCTCCTAACACCGATTTGCCCGTATTCAGGACTACTGAGAACACTGGCGATCCCGGCGGATCTGGAGACGGAGTTGGTCCTGAAGCGGGGCGAGGAGTTAACTCTGACATTGGACGGGCACGCGATCGTGAGGCTGGAACCAGGGCAATCGATCCGCATCGTCAGATCGCCTCTGCCGTTTCTCATGGTCAAATCCCGGTCGCGGGACTATTTCGACGTGCTCAAAGAAAAGTTGGGCCTGTTGTGAGCACCGACCCGCACTCGGCCGCCCTGCCGTCCGGAACGCATGGGTGTGAAACATCCTGCTTGGAGCAATGTTACGGCTTCTTAAAATAGCAAACCTCGCGATCATCGATGAGGTTCAAGTCGAATTCCACGAGGGCTTCAACGTCCTTACCGGCGAGACCGGCGCGGGGAAGTCGATCCTTATCGGTGCGTTGAATTTGCTCTTGGGAGCCAAGGCCGGGTCGGATCTCATTCGCACGGGTGAAGAAGAAGCATCGGTCGAGGCGCTTTTCGAGATCAACGGCGACGTAGAGATTGCGGGGCTCCCTGAAGGAATTTCCACGGACAGTGGCGAAATCATTTTGTCTCGACGATTGTCCAGTACGGGCCGATCTCGCTGCTCGGTGAACGGTGCGCTCGTTACGCTGGGGACGCTCCAGGCCACCGGAAGAGCGCTGGTGAGTATCTTCGGGCAGCACGAGCACCAGTTGCTGCTCGACCCCGACGAGCATGCGGCACTGCTCGATCGTTTCGGAGGGCTTGAATCGCTCCTGCGATCGACCCGCGAGACGTTCGCTGAACGAGGCCGCTCGGCGAGACAGCTCGAGGCAGCACAAACCAGGCTTCAGCAAATGGAGCAAGACAACCAGGATGGCGCCGCGGCTGTGGAAGAACTGACGAAGGCAAGTCTCAAGGCCGGAGAAGAAGACGAACTTGCAGAACAGCGCGAGATTCTCAGGAAGGCCGTTCAGATTCGAGAGCGTGCGTACGAGGCGCACCAGGCGATCTATGGGCGGTCGGGAAGCATTCTGGCCGATCTCGCAGACGTGAAGAAGGCCGTGGAATTCCTTGTTTCGGTCAACCCCCGTCTTGGCAGCATAGGAGACGGTCTGAACGAGGCTATTTACCGCCTTGAAGACGTTGCTATGGAGTTGCGCGACGCGGCAGAGAAGTCCCACAGCGATCCCGCGAGGCTTGAGCAGATCGAGGAGCGGCTGGGCCTCATCAGGCGACTCAAGAAGAAGTACGGGGCTGACGTGGAAGGCCTCCTGGGCCGCCTCGAAGCGCTCAATCGAGAGTCCGGCGATGTCATCGAAGCTCGCGCTGTCGTACGCAAACTTGAGAGCGAAGTTGCCGCAAAGCGGGGGGCATATCTCAGCGCTGCTCGCAACCTTGGTGAGGCAAGAAGAAAGACGGCCCGCAAACTTGAGACTTCGGTGAAAAAAGAGTTAAAGGACCTCGCTATGCCTGACGCGTCGTTTAGTGTGCAATTCGATGACCTGGGCGAAGACCGCGGATCGGACGACGGAATGGACCGGGTGGAGTTTCTTCTCTCCGCCAATCCCGGCGAGACGCTGCGCCCGCTGGCGAACATCGCATCCGGGGGCGAGCTCTCGCGGATCATGCTGGCGGTGAAAGCTCTTCAAGCGGATGAAGCCGCGTGGCGGACCGTGATCTTCGATGAAGTAGACGCGGGGATCGGAGGGAGGACCGCATCCGCGGTCGGAACGCGGCTGGCTCGAGTAGCGCGCAGTCAACAGGTACTCTGTGTTACGCATCTCCATCAGATCGCCGCGGTGGCGAAACACCACTTCTCGGTAAAGAAGTCGGTGCGCAAGGGCCGGACGCGAATCGAGGTTACGCCATTGGGCAAAGAACAACGTGTGGAAGAACTCACCCGGATGCTCGGGGCCTCGCCTGGTTCCGAGTCGGCCCGCGAGCTTATGCGCAGGCTGATGGAGCCCCCGGCGATGGAGGTGTCAGGGTGATTCGCCAAGCGCGGTTGGCAGACGTCAAGCCTATTCATCGACTTATCACCGAGCAAGCTGAACGGGGGCAGATTCTACCCCGGGCCATGAGTGAAATCTACGGTCAGGTGCGCGATTTCATCGTGAGCGTCGACGAGACGACTGGCGAGATCGTAGGTTGCGGCGCGCTCCATGTGGTATGGGAGGACCTGGCGGAGGTCCGGTCGCTGGCGGTCCGGACGGACATGCAAGGTCACGGGCTCGGGAGCGAACTAGTGGAGCACTTGCTTGACGAAGCTCGGGAGATGGGCGTGAAGCAGGTGTTCGTGCTCACCTATCGACCTCGATTGTTCGAGCGCCTCGGCTTCTCCATCATGGAAAAGGGTGACCTGCCGCACAAGATCTGGGCGGACTGCATTCGGTGCGCCAAGTTTCCGGAATGCGACGAAATCGCGCTTGTGAGGAGTGCCTGATGGTCAGTGCGAAACGGGCCGCGTTCTGGCTGCTGACATGCGGAATTGTGGCGACCTGTGCGCTCGGGTGCCAAGCACTTGGCCTGGGTCAGTTCAAAGGCATCGAGCGCACAGGCTCAGATGAAAACTACTGGATGCTCACGAAGATCGCGCTTACTGCCGGGTCCACGGCCCACGCGAGGGCGAACTTCGACCACACGATGCAGGACGTGGTCAACGTTATATTCGTCCCCGCGAACGAGAAGAACAACTACGTGAGCAAAACGGTCTGGTTCGATCCCTCCGGACAGGAATTCCGCACCTTGCAGCAGACCCACGTGTTACGTGAGGAGCAGGACAAGGCGCACGACAGACCCAAGGGGGGTGCTCAACGTGTTCATTCCATGCCGCTGAAAGCCTTGTACCAGCACAAGCCCGGCCTCTGGAAGGTCGAAGTCTACATCGACGACAAGCTCGCGAGGCGGCTCACGTTTAACGTGGATTGATCCGTATCGTCACGCCATACCAAAACCCTTGAGCACTGACAACATCACAGCGGCGGCCATGACCGAGCCGATCTGTCCGCCCGTGTTGGCACCCATCGCGTGCATTAAGAGGTAGTTCCGCCTGTCATAAATCTGCCCTTGCATCTGCACCACCCTGGCAGCCATAGGGTAAGCCGAGATGCCGGCTGCGCCGATAAGCGGGTTGATCTTTCCGCCCGAGAGAAGGTACATCAACTTTCCAAGGAGCACCCCCGCGCCGGTATCCACGCAGATCGCCACGAAGCCAAGCCCAAAGATCGCCAAGGTTTCAACCCTGAGGAACGCATGCCCTTCCATGGTTCCACCAATGGCCAGACCAAGAAACAGCGTCACGATGTTGGCAATCTCGTTCTCTGACGCGCCGGTGAGCCGTTGCACGACCCCGCTTTCTTTCATGAAGTTCCCGAGCATAATCGTCCCCATGAGCGGCAAGCCCTTGGGTGCGATGAGTCCGGTTACTGCAGTGACGATGATCGGGAATAACAGCTTTGTGCGGGGCGACACCGTCGATGCCCCGGCCATTGGCATGCGCACCAACCGCTCTTTCTCCGTAGTGAGGGCCTTCATGATCGGCGGCTGAATAATCGGCACCAGGGACATGTATGAATACGCGGCAACCGATACCGCGCCCAGCAACTGCGGGGCATATTGGCTTGTCACGTAAATGGCCGTCGGGCCGTCACACGCGCCGATGATTCCGATGCACATGGATTCAAGTTGTGTGAACCCCAGCGCGAGAGCCAAAAGCAGGGTCATGAAGATACCGATTTGACCCGCAGCGCCAAAGAACAGGATTTTGGGGTTTTCCAGCAAAGGGGTGAAATCGGTCATAGCGCCGATTCCGACGAATATGAGAAGCGGGAAGATCTCTGTGGCGATCCCGATGTCGTAAAGAAAGCGCAACAATCCGCCTTTGTCCATCAGGTCGCTCAGGGGAATGTTGACCAGCAGGCAACCGAATCCTATCGGCAGCAGCAACAGTGGTTCCACGCCCTTCTTGACGGCCAGGTACAGCAGGACTGCCGCTATTCCAAGCATCACCACATTCGGCAGGCCTTGAAAAGAAAACATGAATCTTACCCCTTCGGCCAAACCCGTCAGGGCCAATACGAAGCCGTCAAGCATTTCATGCCCCTTTCGCTTTCTCGTTTTGGTTGGGACCTGCAGAAAGAGGAAATCCCCTCTTGAGCAGGCCAATGACAAACACCAGGATGCCGAGGACCAAGAAGGTGGCACCCGTTCCCACGACCGTCATAGTGATGCCGAAGGTCCAGTTGTCCATGCATAGCTCCTGATTTCAACGCTATCGTTGAGGCGGGTGCGGCAAGTTTACACCAAATGATCGGTTCGGGCACGTTTTTTCCTGTACCTCCCGCGGCCCTTGGGGAGCCGGATTGATTTTCTTAGTTGACGGAACTTATTGGATCTGTTAGTGATCGCGCGAAATCCTCCGGCAATCTCTTGCCGCGTCTCGGAGGTTCGTAGAGAGAATGGGGAGCTTCAAAGGAAGAGTTCGTAACTTTCGGCCAGTGTCGCCAAGGACGGGGGAGCGATGTCCAGAAAAGACCAATTCCTGTGGGCTGTTCAGACGGGATGCCTCGTGAGGGCTCTAAAGGACGACTGGGACATGGGCCACCCGATCAGGATCATGGCCACCGCTTGCAAAGTTCCGGACGAAGCTATCCCTGACGACATCGACGAGGCGGCGTTTTCTTTTCTTCAATGGCAGTTCAAGTTCGGAGCGGCCGACGACGAGAACAAACCTCCAAACTGGCTCTTGCCCTTTCTGAAGGGAGACGGTACCGACTCCGAAACGTTGGAATTGTGATATTGCACTCGGCTGAAAATTCTGCTTAAGGCTGAACCGGCCCTACCGAATCTCGCCCGCACAACAAACGATCACCCCAGCACGCCATCATCTCGTGGAACAACGGCTCGCCAGGTTGCGCTTGACACCCCGCCATGTTATATGTATTTTGAAAAAACGTGGCATGATCCGCGCACAAATTGCCGATGAGCATATACGATCCGTGTGAACCATGACTGTCGACGAATTCTCACAGGGTGATTCGTTCCTTCACCGGTTGGACCCGCGGGTTAAGATAGCGGTCACAGCTATTTTTTCCGTCGTGGTGGCGCTTGAACATTCGATTATCGCCGCCGCGGCCGCGCTGGTATTACCGATCGCGGTGTTTGTCGCAGCGCGGGCGCCCGTGCGGCAGATTCTCAAGCGGCTCGCCGTCGTCAACGGTTTCATCCTCTTTCTCTGGTTCTTTCTTCCATTCACTCATCCCGGAGAGACCCTCGCGTCTTTCGGTCCGGTGAGTATGACGCGCGAAGGGGTTCTGCTCGCGCTTCTCCTCACTATTAAATCCAATGCGATCCTGCTTGCCGTTATCACGTTCCTGGGTACGTCGTCGGTGTTCAGCCTAATGAACGCGCTCAATTCCATGGGCATGCCGGACAAGCTCACACACCTCTTCTTCTTCTGCTATCGATACGTGCACGTGGTCCACGAGGAGTACCATCGTCTGGTGACTGCAATGAAGGTGCGATCGTTCAGGCCGCGGACAAACTTCCACACCTATCGATCCTATGCCTACCTCGTAGGAATGCTCCTTGTGCGGAGTTTTGAAAGATCAGGCCGCATCGCGTCCGCGATGAAATGCCGCGGCTTCAAGGGGAAATTCTATCTCTTCCATCGGCCCGCCATGAGACGCAGCGATTACTTGGCCGCCGCGTCCGGTGCTGCGCTGTCAGTCCTGTTGCTGGTTCTCTGATGATACGTTTGAAAGACCTGAGTTTTCGGTACAACTCCCGCTATGTGCTGAAGGGGATTGACTTTTCTATGCAGCGAGGCGACCGGATCGGCGTAGTGGGCCCCAACGGCTCCGGGAAGACGACCCTCGCGCTCATCATCATGGGCTTGCTTACTCCGGAACGTGGCGAAGTGGAGATATTCGGCCGAACGCGACGTACGGAGGCAGATTTCCATGAGGTGCGTCGCCGCATCGGGTTCCTGTTCCAGGATCCGGACGATCAGCTTTTCTGTCCCACCGTCCTCGAAGACGTGGCGTTCGGGCCGCTAAATCTCGACAAGCCTCCCGAAGAGGTCCGTCGCATCGTTTCCTGTACCCTGGAGTCGTTGAGTCTCAAAGGCTATGAAGACCGGGTCACCCACCAGCTCTCGGGTGGCGAGAAACGTCTCGTGTCGCTCGCGACGGTACTCGCTATGCAACCGGAAGCTCTCATTCTTGACGAGCCTACTACCGGACTCGACGAAGAGACTACCGAGCGACTCGTAGGCATTCTTACCGAATCGAACCTCAGTTACATGGTGATCTCGCACGACAAGGACTTTCTCGTCCGGACCACATCGAGATTGGTAGCGCTCCGAGAAGGTCGGCTAAAGAAACTCGATCTTTCGGCGCCGTCTTGGCAGTCAGTATCGAGCGGGTGACGCCGAGGGCATCTCCAATGCTTGTGACTTAAGAGCTCGATCTTGGATTTTCAACTTGGGGCGGGCTTTCCAGTCCGCCGATTCTTCCGGCAAATGAACGCAGGCTGGAAAGCCTGCGCCACATCACATTCCATTAAGTCACCGGCATTGGGGAGCATCCTGTCCCGTCCCTCACAGCCAGGACCGCATGAGAGCACGATTCTGTTGTTGTTGGTGACCATCTGTGGTAAAGACTCCATGATGGCCGGCGCGGTAGAAACGAGAAAGCGCTCGTGTGCACGCGCGTCCCGGTTACCTCGGCACTCCGGGTGGGTGCCGACAAACTACAACGGAAGACACGGAGTCCGAGCCGCATGAAGAAGACAGCCGTCATCGTCACCACATTGGTCGGTATCTGGAGCGCGTGGGCGCTAGCGACGGCGGCATCTCCGGCGGAGGACTATTTCCGGAAGGGCTACCTGGCGGCAATGTCGCGGGAGTGGGACCAAGCCATCGAATGGTACTCCAAAGCAGTTGAAATCAATCCCGGAAACGCCGAAGTCTATTTTCAACGCGCCATTACGTACGAGATGACAGGCAAACCCCTCCAGGCGATCGACGACTACGAAAAGGCAATTAGGCTCAAGCCCACATCCTACCTGGCGATGGAATACCTTGCCAAGCTCTACGAGGGCGAGGGGCACTACGATAAGGCCGTGGACTTGTATACCAAAGCGCTTCCCCTGGTGCAGGACGCCAAATGGCGCTCCATTGTCAAGTGGTGGATCGCCGAAGCGAAAAAGAAGAGCGAAGCCGGGAAGCAGAACGCCGACCGCCGCGGCAAAACAACTCCTCCAGGCTCACTCTTTTAGAAGACTCCGGACTTTGCCTCTCGTTGGGCAACCGCTTTCGCAATTCTCGAGACACATTTTTCCTTAGCCCGAAGTACTTTGCCCAAGAACGGGAAGACCTCCTCGGGTCCACGCAACGGGAACTGGATGCGATCGTCGCCGCCACTTTGCGCCCCAGTCGCAACCTCAAGGGAAGAGAGCGGATCATGCGACGGGGTAGACCGGGCGCTGGACAAATTCAGGATGCGCAAACACTTCCGCTTCCCACCGTTTCCCCACGAATAAACTACCGCTTATCACGCCAGTGTTAAGAACTTCGGCTTGATGGGCACATAAATCACGCCGATATTTGTCGGTTCATCCCCACATGTGTGGGGAACACGCTTACGGCCTGGATGAGCCTGAGTATGGGATAGGCGATACTGGATCTACTTATCAGCAACACATGAGCTAGGTAGTCTGCTTTTCCGCTCTCTGCCCATTGCGTCTGCAGCCCAGATGGCTGACTCAACCATTTCAGCGGTTACGGGAAACCAGGTGGCATGAATAGTCTCACCCGCTGCGGTGGTTGCCTCAGCCACTTTCCGTATGTCATAACGGCTCGAGATGGATACACCGAGATCCTCCAAACGAACTGGTAAACCCACACTCAAACAAAAATCCAGGACTTGGTCCACGTCTTTTAACGGTCGGCCCTCCAGGACCATTTGCACGAGCACTCCGAAAGCCACTTTTTGTCCGTGAAACTTATCGTGCGACGCTTCCAAGGCAGTCAAGCCATTGTGGACGGCGTGAGCTCCGGCCAACCCTCCGCTCTCAAACCCCAAGCCGCTGAGCAAGGTGTTGGCTTCGACTATCGCTTCGACTGCCGGTGTCACGGACTTCTTTTCCACTGCCAGCTTTGCCCGGAGGCCGAATTCCAGCAATGTGTCATAACAGAGCCGAGCCAACGCAAGTGCCGATAGAGTGGGCGGGCACGCTCCGGTGAGAGCATTCGGTTTGCAGCTCTTGGCGCACGTATCCGCCTCCCAATAAGTGGCCAAAGCATCACCCATGCCGGACACCAGCAATTCCACGGGAGCCTGTGCCACAAGCATCGTGTCAACCAACACGCAGTCAGGGTTTTTTGGTAAAACCTGGTATCGCTCGAACACGCCGTGTTCCGAATAGATGACCGCCAAGGCCGAACACGGTGCATCAGTGGCGGCAATGGTGGGTGCAATGATTACGGGGATCTTCACTTCGTGTGCGATCACCTTGCCGGTATCGATCACTTTGCCTCCACCGGCAGCAATGATTAGATCAGCGCCGTTTGCCTTAGCCGCGCTGACCAACCGACCGATCTCCTTGTCTGAGCATTCGCCGCTGAACACAGCCTTATGGCAGGCGACCTTGTTGTCTTTTAGGCTGGCCTCAACCATGGAACCGCACACGCTGAGCGCGGTCCTTCCCCCTGTGAACAAGGCCTTGGTACCTATCCTGGCTGCGTGGACCCCAATTTCTTCGATGGCGCCGGCCCCCTGCACGTAACGACCGGGCGCAAGAAACATCCGACTCATTCCAAATCCTCCTGAATCGCAGAATCTGAATGGCCGTTATCCTAACCGAAAAGCGGACGAAGAGTTACAAGGCTTTGGGAAGTAATCCTCTCTTACGGGGGCTCCTCGCTGCACCTTATACCAATGCGCCATCTGACAAGTAATTTGAAGAGGGCCGGCAGGGACGCCGGCCCCCACCATTGTTTGGTGGCGGCGGGCCTCCATGCCCGCCATTTCACATAGTTGAAAGCCCATTCGTATTAGTGAATTTGCATGCTTCTCTATTTCTCAAGAAGCGTTTCCACTCCTGTCCATTCGGGCGGGACACCGTTCACCATGTAATTGGCACAGCGCTTCAGATAGATTCTCGCAGCCAGGTCCCCAGGATGCTCCTCCAGAACCTGGTTGAAATGTACGCTGGCTTCAGAAAACCGCTTCCCATAGTAAAGCTCAAGACCATTTTCAAATTCGGCTTTCGTTTGTTCTTTCAACGCGGCGATTGCTTCGGGATCTCCTTCGAAAACCTCGTAAACGGCTACAGCGTCTTCCCTTCCCTTTACACGTATCTTGTCGATAAAACGATGTCTGAATCGACTCGAATCTTTCAGGGCCAAGAAGGTCTCATCGCTCAGGCTTACGTAGGAGCCGTACATCTTATTTAATCCCTCAATGCGTGAGGCGAGGTTAACAGCGTCTGCGACCACGGCTCCTTGCAAGCGGTCTTCACTTCCGATAATGCCCAGCATGAGATCGGCACGATGAAGCCCAATGCCGACGCTGATAGGGTCAAACTTATCTCTCTCGCGTTCCCTATTGTACTCTGCTACTGCCGTCTGCATTCCTACGGCTGCCCTCACCGCATCTTCCGGTCTCCCAGGGAAAAGAGCCATTACGCCGTCGCCGTAGTACTGATCGATGAAGCCATTGCACTCCTTGATCACCGGGGTCACTCGTCTCAGATAGGCATTGATGAAACTGAAAGCCTCTTCCGGGGTCATCTTTTCCAGCAGGGTGGTCCATCCTCGAATGTCCGCAAACATCACGGTCATTTTCTGGCTCACCTGATCGCCCAGGCTGACTTCGAGTATGCTCTTCTTCTTCAGTAAATCGATGAATTCTCTGGGAACGAAACGCTCGTAAATGCTGTTCAACGACGCCAACTCCGCGGTTCGTTGCTTCACTCTTTCTTCCAACCCTTCGCTGTACGCCCGCAATTCCTCGTTCTTTTCTGCGAGACTCCTTTTTAGACGGCTCATGGTCAGATGAGTATTGACTCTCACATGAACTTCCTCTGGTTGAAAGGGTTTGGAGATGTAATCCACAGCCCCCGTCGCGAACCCTTTTACCTTATTGGCAGTATCATCGAGAGCGGAAAGAAAAATGACGGGGATGTCCCGAGTATCCGGATCGGCTTTCAACCGGCTACATACTTCGAACCCGTCCATCCCGGGCATCATAATATCCAGGAGAATGAGATCCGGCGTCGGTTCTGCAGCGGCCATTCTGAGGGCTTTCTCTCCATTGATAGCCGCCACGATAGCGTATTGATCTTTCAACGTACCCATGAGGATCTGAATGTTTTCCGGGGTATCATCCACAATCAAGACTCTAGGTCTTCGACCGCATTCCACCATGTTTTCCTTCCTATAGCTCTATTTCCAGCTTGCCGGCGATAGTTTCCACGGTTTTCAAAGCAGTGTCCGTATCGAAGCTTTCGACTTGCTTTTCCAGCCGTTTGAACTCCCCATAGACCGAGGAATTCGCCAGGTGCCTATTCAAAGCTTCAAGCCGATTCATGGCTTCGATCAGATCGCTGTCGAAGAGCTGAGCTATTTCCTGGAGCAGAGTTCTTACTGCTTCCTTATCGACAGACACCTCCATCCCAGAATCCCCGGTTTGCTGTTGAGCGGTCAGTCTTTCCTCGACCACTCTTATCCCATCCATCACGACTTTTAGATGAGAGTCGAACTCTGGCATGACCAGATCTAGAGTTTTGCCCTCCTTGATGGCCTTCTCCAGCTGTGCCGCGGCCTGGTACAGATCGTTCCCACCGAGATTTCCGGATACACCTTTTACCGTGTGAGCAAGACGTGCTGCCGTCTCGATGTCGCCCATTCGGAGCGCTGTTTTGATTTGCTCAACGGCGTTTTCCTGTCCGTCCTTGAACTTGCAGAGGAGCTTCATATAGAGCAGCTTGTTTCCGGCTACCCGGCTAAGTCCGGATGCGATGGATATGCCTGGCAACTCATCAGGTAGGACGTTCTCCACCGTCCTGCTCTCATTCGATGGCTCAGGCAGGGCCCCAGATGACTCCCGATCAGCCGGCTTGATCCATTTTACCAGTGCCGATATCAGCTGCTCCGGATCAATAGGCTTGGTCACATGATCGTTCATCCCTGCCTTGAGGCTTTTCTCATGGTCTCCCGCCATGGCATGGGCGGTCATGGCGATGATCGGTAAATCTTTGAGCCTTTCATCCCTCCGTATTTCCTGGGTAGCCTCAAATCCTCCCACCACAGGCATTTGAATATCCATCAACACCAAATCAAAATCCCCCGCTTTGACCATGTCCACTGCCTCTCTGCCATTGTTGGCAATTCGCACAATCAGTCCAGCTTGCTGCAAAATTTCCTCAGCGACCTGTTGGTTGATTTCATTGTCTTCGGCCAGCAATACCGTTGCCCCGCGAATACTTCGCAGCCCTTGTTCATCTCTGCCACTCACCCGCGGCACGGCCTCACACTCTTGGCCTTCCTCTCCAAAAGCGATCATGATCGAATCAAAAAGCACTGACTGCCCCACAGGTTTTAGGAGGAAGCCGTCGACGCCCACCCTTTCAGATCTCTGCATGACCTCTTCACGACCATACGCCGTCGCTATGATAATTTTGGGTTTCTCCGGGAGACTTGGAAGGCTCTTGATCAGCTCGGTTGCCTTGATCCCGTCCATACCAGGCATCTTCCAGTCCATCAAAATAAGTCTATATGGACGGGTGTCAGCCTCCTTTTCCAACTCTGCTATTCCTTCTTCGGCAGAGGCTGCAACGGTTACTTCAAAACTCATCGTTTCCAGCAAAGATTGCAGGATTTCTCTGGATGATGCATTGTCATCCACCACCAGAACCCTCATCCCTCTCAGATCGACCGACGGCTCCAAGTGCCGCCTTGATAATTTTCTGGCCAATCCGAATCTTGCCGTGAATTTGAACTCGCTCCCTTTTCCAGCTTCGCTTTCAACCCAGATCTCCCCACCCATCATGTTGACCAATCGTTTGGAGATGGTAAGACCTAGGCCCGTGCCTCCGTATTTCCTCGTGGTGGACATATCTGCCTGGCTGAAGGCCTGGAATAGTCTCCCCTTCTGCTCTTGCGTCAGCCCGACGCCAGTGTCTCGAACAGAAAATTGGAGCACGACCCATTCATCTTGTCTTTCCAACAGCCTGGTAGAGACGACTATTTCACCTTGTTCCGTGAATTTCACCGCGTTGTTGCATAGGTTGATCAGAACTTGCCCCAGCCTGAGCGGATCCCCTACAAGGGCAAGCGGCACCTCCTGCGGGATATCCATCAGGAATTCCAGCTCTTTTTCATGAACCTTTACTCCCACCATAGTGGATACATTGTCGAGGACTTCATCCAGACTGAAATCCACCGACTCCATCTCCAACTTACCCGCTTCGATCTTGGAAAAATCCAGGATGTCATTGATGATTCCCAGGAGGGAGTGTGCGGATCGCTGTATCTTTATCAAATAGTCCCCCTGCTTGGGGGTCAGCTCAGTCTGAAGTGCCAGATGTGCCATGCCGATCACAGCATTCATGGGTGTCCTGATCTCATGACTCATATTGGCCAGAAAATCGGATTTAGCTTTTGTCGCTTCCTCCGCTATCTCCTTGGCTCGGCGCACCTGCTCCTCGGCGAGCTTCCTGGCAGTTATATCGGTAACGAGTGCGAAAGAGCCCTTTTTGTGTCCATTGTCGTCCAAGAACGGGGTGGCGTTGAACAGACAAGGCACGTTCACACCGTCCGGTCTTTGCAGGCAAATCTCGTAGGCTCCGGACATTCCTTTTTTTCTTAATTCAAGCTGTTGCAAAAGAATCTGAAGGTTTTCTTCATCCACGAAATCAAAAATCTGATGGCCGAGTATCTCTTCCTGCGGCCTTCCCAGAATGCCGCACAGGGCTGAGTTGATAAGCATTATGACGGCATTGTTATCAACCATCAAGATACCCTCGATAGCGGTCTCCAAAATTGTGCGTGTCCTGCGTTCACTCTCGGCAAGCGCCCGTTCAGCCCGACGACGGTCTGTGATATCGCTAAAAGTGATCACAGACCCGACGAGAGAGTCGTCCTTGCGGACGGGATAGCTGGAATACGCGACGGGAAAACTCGTGCCATCTTTTCGCCATAGTACTTCATCATCGATGTGGCTGGGCGTTCCAAGTGATATTGACCTGAACATGGGACAGTTCTCTCGCGGATAGGGAGAACCATCCTCATGAGAATAGTGAATGAGGCTATGGAACTCCTTGCCCTGGAATTCATCCGGCAAGTATCCGAGCATCCGACAAGCTGCCGGATTTACGAAAGTCATCTTGCCGTCTACATCCACACCGATGATTCCCTCGCCTGCAGATTCAAGGAGCAGCCGAGTGCGTTCTTCCGAGGCTCGCAGTTCTTCGGTGCGCTCCTTGACCAACAGCTCCAGATGATCTCTATAGCGAGCGATCTCGTTGCGGGCCATTTCCGCGTCTTCGGCAAGGCTCAAGGCGGCTGCCTGACTGCGGCGCAGCTCCTCGGCCCTTCTTTTTAGGTCCTCGGCCGCCTGGGACGCTCGAATTCGGTCCAAGGCGAGGGAACCCACAATCTTGGCAAAGCCTGACAAGAAGCCGAGAATGCTGGGTAGCTTCTCCGCGGACATGATTGGCACTTCCTTGATGGCAGCCAAATAATCCTCTTCATCGTAACCGAGATCTCGAGCCTGGCGACGGAAGAAGTCGAGGTCAGGCTCCTGCAAGTGGAACTGGCCAACAAGAATATTCGCGAGATGCATCCCGTCTATGATCAGCGGCGAAGCCGCGTCCGTCAGGCCATTCTTGCACGTATAAAGCGAGAAATCCTGACCTTCCTCGAGTTTGGAACCCAGTATTGAGTCGCTTTCGGCACAGCGTTGAGAGGAGATTTCGCCAGCGCGATGGAAATCGATGCAAGCTCGCCGGAAATTGGCGGATGCCAGCAGGTTGCCATTGAGGTCTGATATGGCTGAGGCAACCCCTACTGCGTCGCAGAAGTTGGCGAGAAGGGTCTGCAAACCCTCAATGTCCAGCAAGTCCGATGCCTGGAGGTCTTTATGGCCAGACCGCACGCCTTCACTTTGGTCCGTGATAGACAGGACCTGATTGTCCAATGCCTCCTCTTCTTCGATCCGGTCCAAGGCTCCGTAAGGCGCAGGTTTGCCAGCAGCCCGGGCCAACTCGTTAGCTTCCTTCTTCAGGTCAAGAATCCGCTGTTCCCTGGCCATGACCAGGTGATTGAATCGTTCGAATTCCAGGATTCGTTCCTGTAGTTCGGGCTGATCGGGGCTGTCCTTATGCTGGGCTACCTGCGTGCCAATAGCCAACTTTTCTTCTTCACCGGCGCGAAGGAGCTGGTCGGTCATTGTGACTCCGAAAATTGTTCTACGAAATCAATGGCATATCAATCGGTAGAATCAACGTTACGCGATGAATCTTATCACGACTGTCTCCGATTGTAACGCCAGACCTTTTCAGAAATTGTCGTAAGTCCTCAGGTCAGGTTAGTCCCGGAAGTTAAGTGTGCGAACTCGCTTTTCAGGTTCCGCTCTAAGATCTTGAATGGCGGGGTTGGTGAGAGTGTGATGGAAAAAGGCAGTGATTCGACCTAGCTATGATTGGATTGGCTATAGGCGCGGAAGAGAGGAGGGTGGTCGGGTGGATTGAGGTTGGGTGTGTCGCTCTATAGGCCCCCCTGGTGTAAGGAACTCGATCTCCGGCCATCGAATGGATCTCGCATAGCGATCAGCATCCTTGGTCGTGAGGCCGGCCTGCCGCAGTTTGTAGCGTTGTCCGCGAACTGACAGCCCGGCGAGCTTGCAGAACTGGCTCCGTGGAGAGAGGTCGCCTATGCCCTTTGGGGAAACACAGAGGCTCGTCGCCAATTATAGATTCGGAGCACCTCCTGGCACTAATCCATCGAATATCCTCCGCACACGTTCCAAATCTGGCCCGTTACATAGCTACTGGCATCGCTTGCCAAAAAAGCCGCAACTTCTGCAATCTCATTGGGCGTTCCATGTCTCTGCATGGGGGTTCGCTTCAAAAAATGCTTCATTCCGTGCTCTCCAATCGTTTTTGCGTGCGGAGTTTCGATGAAGCCAGGGGCTATGGCGTTCACTCTTATCCCCAGGTGGCTGAATTCCCTGGCCAGTGATTTTGTGAAAGCATTTATCGCTCCTTTGCTGGCAGCGTAACAGGACGCCATAGCTACCCCGGTCTTGCTTGTCACGGATGATATGGAGATAATAGTTCCTCGTTTTTTTTCGACCATTGACGGTAAAACCAGCTTCGCGCAGTTGTATACGCCCTTAAAATTGACGTCCAACGTTCGGTCCATCTCTTCATCAGTCATCTCAAGAAAAGATGTTCTTATACAAATTCCAGCGACATTGACCAAGGCATCAATTTTAGAATAGTATCCGTATATTCTTGCAAATACTTCCGTCAGGCTTTGACGGTTGGTTACATCAATGGAAAAACTCTTACATTCTGCACTCAATTGGTTAATTTCATGTTCAACTTCTTCGAGATCGGCGGAATCCAGAATGGCCAAGGTCGAGCCCTGTTCGGCAAATTTCAACGCTATTGCCCTGCCGATGCCGTTGGCCGCGCCGGTAATTACTGACACCTGCCCGTCTAATACTCCCATGACTCTCATGTCCTCCCTGCAATTTAGTCCTATGATTGCTTCGCCTGCCGGTTCAGCGCTCTTTGTTTGAGTTCGGCTTTCAGGATTTTCCCGGTCGCATTGCGCGGGAGCGCGTCCAGGAATTCCACGTTGCGGGGAACTTTAAAGTCAGCCAGGCGTGGACGACAGAATTCGGTTATTTCTTGCGCTGAAACGCGCGTCCCGCTCTTTAACACGACATAGGCTAAAAGGTCCTCACCCAGTTTTTCATGAGGCGTGGCCACGACCGCAGCTTCCAAAACGGCTGGATGCTCGTAAAGAACATTCTCAATTTCCAGCGAAGCTATGTTGAACCCACCACGAATAATGATGTCCTTTTTCCTGTCCACGTGGTAAATAAAGCCGTCTTCATCCCTGACCACGAGGTCGCCGCTATGCAGCCAGCCTCCGCGCAGAGCGTGCTCCGTGGCCTCTTGATCTTTAAAGTATCCCTTCATTATGGCGGGACCTTTGTAGCAAATCTCCCCTATCCGGCCGGGCTCGACGTCACGGTCACGCTCGTCGACAATACGGACTTGGGTGAGCGACGTTGCCTCTCGCCCAACAGCCCCCAGCTTGCTCAGGGCAAACTCGCCGCGTAAGAAAACTCCAGTGGGGCCGGCTTCGGTTAAGCCGTAAGTCTGACGAAGCTCCATTCCGGGAAATTGTTCGTATAGCTTCTTGATGGTTTCCTTCGGCATAGGCGCGCCCCCGTAATCCATAAGCCGTATGCTTGAAAGATCAAATTTCGGGATTAAGCCGGATTCGAGAATGAAAACGTAGAGCGAAGGAACGCCCACGTAGACGGAAGTCTTCTCCTTTTCCATAGTGGCCAGCGTGCGCTCAACCTGGAATTCGGGGTCCATAATATAAGTGCAACCGGCATAAAGTGCTGACATCAAGCTCATACGGCAGCCGGAGCTGGTAAAAAAGGGAAATGCGTTTTGGTACACGTCGTCAGGCCTCATGTCCAGAGCTGCAGCTACGGACATCGCGGTAGCTATAGTGCTTCCGTGGG
>Ga0172373_10001861_pt1 | contig 33476 bp, 24 predicted proteins | sample Lak10m_2_FD_114546 | JGI IMG/M metagenome (GOLD analysis project Ga0172373, IMG submission 114546) | Freshwater microbial communities from Kabuno Bay, South-Kivu, Congo - kab_092012_10m | ecosystem: Environmental > Aquatic > Freshwater > Lake | place: Democratic Republic of the Congo...
CGGGCGGGAGCAGGAGCAGGGCCGGTAGGATGCATCGGGAAAGGTTTCCGGTCATGTCCGCAAGGTAGCCCCGCCCCGGCCCCGTTCCCGGTGGGAAAACCCGCGTCAGGCCGTTTCTTTTCCCCCTGTCAGCGGCGATTGACCCGCGTCGGCAGGGGGCGCATCCCCGCCCTCGTCGTCGATCTCGGTGACGCCGCCAGAGATGGCGAACTTCATGGCATCGGCCGGCGAGACGTCGGTCAGGAGCCGGACCTTCCGCTGGGGGACCATGTACACCATCCCGGCGAAGGAGTAGGCGTTGGGGACGTAGACGGCGAGGTGTTCCCCCAGGCCGAACTCGCCGAGTTGCTCGTTGGTGATGAAGCCGATCTGCCAGACATCCTCGGAGAAGACCGACACCAGCACGGCCCGATCGAACCGCCGCTTGTTGCCGGCGAAGGCTTCGAAGAAGTCACGTACCGTCGAGTAGATGATCCGCACGCCGGGGGTCCTTTCGAGGACCTTGTCGAAGAGGTCGACCAGGCGGGAGACGATGAAGGTGGAGGAGATGTACCCCACCAGCAGGACGACGACGATCACCAGGAGGAAGCCCAGCCCCGTGACACGGCCCGGATAGCCCAGCATGTCGGGCCCGAAGAGCAGGGTGATCAGGTTGGGGAGGATGCCGTCGATGAAGTTGAAGAGGGAGAGGACGGCCCATGCGGTGATGGCGATGGGTGCGAGGATGATGAGGCCCTGGAAGAAGGTCTGTACCAGCCGGCGTATCGGGGAGGACGGTTTCATCGGAAGGGGGTTGGGGCGGTAAAAATAGGCAAACGCCGCGGGGTCGGCCGTCGGTCCAGGCGGCGGGCGTCAATCGGTCCGGACGAGGATGTCGACCCGCCGCCGGACCGTGTCGATCCGGATGGTGTCGGCCCGCCGCCAGGCGCTCACCGGGGCCGGGACCAGGTCGAAGCGGTAGTCGCGCCGGTCGTAGCGGATGATGGCGCCCGTGGCGATGTCGACCGCCCAGCCGACCAGGAAGCTGAGGTTGAGGAGACTGACGTAGTTGAAGTCGGTCTCAAGCCGGAAGACGCGCGTCTCGTAGCCGTCGAGCCGAAGGCTCGCCTCCCGTATGCCCATCGAACGCCGTACCGGCGTCTGGCAGGGCGTACGGCAGATGCGCTCGCCGTTGATGTACACCTCGGCCCCCCGCGGGTCGCTGTCGAACCGGATCGTGTCGCGGGTGCCGGTGAACAGGGTGGCGCAGCCGGTCAGTCCGCAAAGCAGGACCACCCCCAGCCATCCCGACGCCCGAACGACACTGCTCCGCCCGCCCATGGATGAAAGATACACCCCGCCGGCCGAACTTTTCGGGACCGCCGGCGTTTTTCGAGGACGGAAACCCGTGCAACGTAAATAGTTTCCGTAGTTTTGCGCCCGCTTTCGAGATGGAGACCCGGCAACGCATATCGGCCAAGGCGAAGGAGATGTTCATGCGATATGGCATCCGGACGGTGTCGATGGACGACATCGCGGGTGGGTTGGGCATCTCGAAGAAGACCATCTACGGCAGTTTCGAGGACAAGGACGCCCTGGTGGACTCGATCATCGCCGAGCACCTGCGGGAGGCCGAGACGCTGGTAGGTGAGATCCATCTCCGTTCGGAGGATGCCGTGCAGGAGATCGTGCTGACGATGCGGATGGTGGAGGTGCAGTTCCGCCACCTGAACCCGATCGTACTGCACGACCTGCGCAAGTTCCATCCGACGGCCTATGCCCGGCTGGAGGTGCACAAGGAGGAGTTCCTCCTGGGCGTCATCCGGGGCAACATGGAGCGGGGCAAGGCCGAAGGGCTTTATCGACCGGAGTTGGACGTCGAGGTGATGTCGAGGTTCCGGCTGGAGTCGATGATGGTCCTGTTCGACGTGGACCTCTTCCCGCCCGACCGGTTCAGCCTCGTGAGGGCCTCGCAGGAGGTGCTGGAGCATTTCCTCTACGGTCTGGCCACGCCGCTGGGGCGTGATCTGATCGAGCGGCACAGGAAGGTTTTGGCCGAGGTTTCGAAGACAATCTGACGAGACATATGTACAAGTTGACAAGGACATGTTGCATCGCCCTGCTGCTGGGCACCGCCCTTCCGGGTCTGCATGCGCAGCAGCGCCATGTGTTCACGGCGCGGGAGGCCGCCGACCATGCGGTCCGGAACACCCTGGTGCTCCGCAACCTGCGGATCGACAGGGACCTGCGCGAGTCGCAGAACCGCGAGATCACCGGACAGGCGTATCCGCAGCTGAGCGGGTCGTTCAACATGCAGAAGTTCTTCGCGATCCCGGTGACGCTGTTGCCCGACTTCATCACGCCGCAGGTCTACGGCGTGCTGGAGGAGAAGGGGGTGAAGGACGGCAGCGGGAATCCGATACAGGCGCCGCGCACCGAGCCGCAGTTCTTCCCCGCGCAGTTCGGCGTGCCCTGGCAGTCGAACGCCGGCTTCTCCGTCCAGCAGCTGCTGTTCCAGCCCGACGTCTTCGTGGGCCTGCAAGCGCGTTCGGGGGCGATGCGGCTGGCCGACCTGAACGTGAAGGTCATGGAGGACAGTGTCCGCAGCAACGTCCTCCGCGGCTACTATGCCGTGCTGATCGCCGAGAAGCGCAGGGCGCTGCTCTCGGAGAGCGTCGCCCGTTTTCGGAAGCTGTTGTCGGACCAGGAGAAGCTGTATGCCAACGGTTTCGTGGAGCGGCTGGACCTGGAGAAGACGCAGGTGGGCCTCAACAACCTCGTCACGGCAGAGTCGCAGCTCGCGGGTTTCGCGAGGCTGGGCAAGGCATCGCTGAAGTTCGCCATGGGCCTGGACCAGCGCGACACGCTGGAGCTGCGCGACACCCTCTCGGCGGAGGCCGTGAAGGGGGCCTTGCTGGAGGCGTCCGACTTCCGCTACGAGGACCGCAGCGAGGTGCAGCTCCTCAACACGGCGGCCGACCTGCAGCGGCTCGACCTGACGCGCACCCGCATGGCCTTCCTGCCGACCGTGGCCGCCTTCTGGAGTTACAACCGCAATGCCCTTCGGCAGGAGTTCAACTTCTTCAACAAGGACCTCAAGTGGTTCAAGTCGAACGTCGCCGGACTGAGTGTGAGCCTGCCCGTCTTCGACGGATTCCAGCGGCAGCAGCGCACGCGTCAGGCGCGCCTGCGGCTCGACAAGACCCTCAACGAGAAGCGGCTCCTGGAGGGCGCGATCGACTTCCAGCGCGAGGCGGCGCTGGTGGTGCTCGGCAACGCCCTGACAGCCCTCGACGTGCAGGAGCGCAACATGCGCCTGGCGGAGAAGGTCTTCCAGACGACAAGGCGCAAGTACGAGCAGGGCGTCGGCTCCAGCTTCGAGGTGCTGCAGGCCGACCAGGACTTCCAGACCGCGCAGGGCAACTACTACCAGGCCCTCTATGACGCCCTCAACGCCCGCATCGGCTATCTGCGGGCCGTCGGCCGGCTCTGAGACCCGCCCACCCAATTCCACCGATCAACGACCAAAGACGAATACATGAGAACGCATGCAACCATCATCGCCGCCCTGCTGCTGGCCTCCTGCGGGGGCGGCCGGGAGGGCTCGCCGCTCGAGCGCCGCAAGGCGGAACTCGCGGAGCTGAAGCGGCAGCAGTCGGACATCGCCGCGCGCATCGCCGGCCTCGAGCGCGAGATCGCTGCGGCTGACCCCGCCGCCGTGGCCGAGAAGGCCAAGCTCGTGGCCGTGGCACCCGTGCAGCGGCGCGACTTCAACCACTACATCGACCTGCAGGGCCGCATCGCCACCGACGGGGTGTACAGCGTGGCTCCGCGCGGCATGGGTGGACAGGTGAAGTCCGTCCATGTGCGTCCGGGCGACAGGGTCCGCAAGGGGCAGCTGCTGTTGAAGCTCGACGATGCGCTGGTCCGGCAGAACCTCCGCCAGGTGGAGTCGCAGCTGGCCTTCGCCCGCGACCTGCTGCGCCGGCAGCAGAACCTCTGGAGCGAGGGCATCGGCACCGAGGTGCAGCTGCTGGGTGCGCGCAACAACGTCGAGGGGCTTGAGAAGCAACTGGCGCTGGTGCGCGAGCAGGCCGCCATGTCGGACGTCGTCGCCGAGGTCTCGGGCATTGCCGAGACGGTGAACATCCGCGTCGGCGAGTTCTTCACCGGCAATCCCATGGCGGGCATCACCATCATCGACCCCGGCAGTCTCAAGGCCGTGGTCGACGTCCCGGAGAACTACGTCCCCCGCGTGGGCCGGGGCATGGCCGTGAGCGTCGAAGTGCCCGACCTGGGCAGGCGTTTCGAGACCAGCATACAGCTCCTCAGCGAGACCATCAACACCAACTCGCGCAGCTTCGAGGCCGAGTGCCGACTGCCGTCGGGCGGCGGTCTCAAGCCCAACCAGCTCGCCGTCGTCCGCATCCTCGACCACGCCACGAAGGATGCCGTCGTGGTGCCGGTGCAGACCGTGCAGGCCGACGAGAAGGGCAAGTTCGTCTTTGTCCTGCGGGAGGAGGGTGGCCGCCGGCTGGCCCGCAAGGTGCCCGTCGGCGTGGGCCGCTTCTACGATGAGGAGATAGAGGTGCTCAGCGGGCTGACCGGCGGCGAGCGCCTCATCACCCGCGGCTTCCAGGGGCTCTACGACGGACAGCCCGTCGAGGCCGCCAAGTGAACATCCCGAGACCGGCCGCGCCACCCCCCGGGGTGCCATGGCCGGAAACGACAAATCCCAGCGCATGCCGACAGCACCCAACCGGGGACTTGACCCCGAGCAGCTAAGGAAGGGCAAGACCTTCTTCGCCACCGACTGGGCCGTGCGGAACAAGACGGCCGTGTACCTGATCACCATCTTCGTGACGATCTGGGGCATCAACCTCTTCGTCAACCTCCCCAAGGAGCAGTTCCCCGACGTGGTGATCCCCACGATCTACGTGCAGACCGTCTACGTGGGCAATTCCCCCAAGGACATGGAGAACCTCGTGACCCGCCCCATCGAGAAACAGCTCCGCGGGATCACGGGCGTCAAGATAGACAAGATCAGCAGCACCTCGCTGCAGGACTTCTCCGCCGTCGTCATCGAATTCGGCACCTCCGTCAAGACCGACATCGCCCTGCAGAAGATCAAGGATGCCGTCGACAAGGCCCGGAAGGACCTGCCCAACGACCTCACCCAGGAGCCCACCGTCCAGGAGATCAGCCTGGGTGAATTCCCCATCATGTCCGTCAACGTGAGTGGCGACTACGACGCCGTACGGCTCGGCGCCTTTGCCGAGACGCTGAAGGACCGCATCGAGGAGCTCACCGAGATCAACCGCATCGACCTGGTCGGCGCCCCCGAACGCGAGATACAGGTCAACGTCGACAAGCTGAAGATGGAGGCCGCCAAGGTCGGCTATTCCGACATCGAGGCCGCCATCCAGCGCGAGAACGCCGACATTTCGGGCGGCCTGCTGGCCGTCGGCGACCAGAAGCGGGCCCTGCGCGTCAACGGGCAGTTCCGCTCCGCCCTCGAGCTGGAGCAGGTCATAGTCAAGAACATCTATGGCAGCGCCGTCTACCTCCGCGACATCGCGCGCGTGGTCGACACCGTCCGCGAGAAGGAGAGCTACGCCCGCCTCAACGGCAAGAACGTGGTGACGCTCAACATCATCAAGCGCACGGGCGAGAACCTCATTGAGGCCTCGCAGAAGATCCGCGGCATCGTGGAGGAACTCAGGCGCGAGGGCTTCCCGAAGGACCTCTCGGTCACCGTCACCGGCGACCAGAGCATCAAGGCCGGCGCCGCCTTCACCGAGCTCGTGAACTCGATCGTGATCGGTTTCATCCTCGTGCTCCTCGTGCTGATGTTCTTCATGGGCGTCACCAACGCGTTCTTCGTGGCCCTGTCGGTGCCGCTCAGCATGTTCCTCGCCTTCATCTTCCTGCCCAGCGCCGAGTTCCTCACGGGCTCCGGCGTGACGCTCAACTTCATCGTCCTCTTCGCCCTCCTCTTCGGGCTGGGCATCGTGGTGGACGACGCCATCGTCGTTGTCGAGAACACCCATCGCATCCACATGCTGGGCATGGGCCGCATCTCGGCGCTCGACTCGGCGCGCTATGCCGCCGGGGAGGTCTTCATCCCCGTGCTGGCGGGCACCCTGACCACGCTTGCGCCCTTCGTGCCGCTCCTCTTCTGGCCGGGCATCATCGGCAAGTTCATGATCTACCTGCCGACGATGCTCATCTTCACCCTCACCGCCTCGCTGCTGGTGGCCTATATCATGAACCCCGTCTTCGCGGTCGACTTCATGGGGCACCCCGAAGCCGAGGCCAGGGGCCGCCGGTCCGACATCTTCCGCAGACCCCTCTTCTGGGCGACCCTGTTCGTGGCCGGCCTCTGCGATGCCGTCGGCTATGCGCAGGACCTCCCGGCCTACCGTTTCCTCGGCAACCTCCTCCTGCTGCTGACGGCCCTCGTCCTGTTCAACCGCTTCGTGCTCAACGACCTGATCCGCGGCTTCCAGACAGACCTGCTGCCCCGGCTCATGGCCCGCTACGAGACGCTGCTCCGCTGGATGCTCCGGGGCTGGCGGCCGGCATGGATGCTCACGGGCACCTTCGGCCTGCTCGTCATCTCCTTCGTCCTCTTCGGCGCCCGGCAGGTGCCGGTGGTCCTCTTCCCCGTCGGCGACCCCAACGCCATCTACGTCTACATGCGCCTCCCCGCCGGCACCGACGTCCGACAGACCGACTCGCTCACCCAGGCGCTCGAAGGCAAGGTCACCCGCGTGCTCGGCATGGAGGGCGGCAAGTCCAACCCCGTCGTGGAAAGCGTGATCGCCAACGTGGCCGTCGGTGCCAGCGATCCCAACAGCGGCGACCGCAGCACCCGCCCGGAACTCGGCCGCATCCAGGTGTCCTTCGTACCCTACGAGGAGCGCGGCGGACGGAGTACGGCCCCCTACCTCGACGCCATCCGCGCCGTGATCCGCGACAACCCCGGCGCCGAGATATCCGTCGACCAGGAACGCAACGGCCCCCCCACCCAGTCGCCTGTCAACATCGAAGTGTCCGGCGACGACTTCGAGAGCCTCACCACCACCGCCGTCGCCCTCAAGAACTACCTCGGCAGCCGCAACATCCCCGGCGTCGAAGAACTCAAGCTCGACATCGACCTCAGCAACCCGGAGGTCAACCTTCGCATTGACCGCGAAAGGGCCCTCATGATGGGCCTCTCCACCGCCCAGATCGGCATGGAGATCCGCACCGGACTCTTCGGCAAGGAGATATCCAAACTCAAGATCGGAGAGGACGAATACAAGATCCAGCTCCGGAACCGCGAAGACCAGCGCCGCACCCTCTCGGAACTCCTCAATATGCGCATCACGTACCGCGACTTCACCACCGGCCAGATCCGGCAGGTGCCCCTGTCGACGGTCGTCCAGCCCGACCTCGGCAGCACCTACGGCAGCATCAAGCGCAAGGACCAGAAACGCGTCATCACCCTCTTCTCCAACGTCCTCACCTCCCAGGGCTTCACCCCACAGGCCGTCAACGAAGAGATCCGCGCCGCCATCGCCGACTTCAAGGGCAAACCCGAAGATGTCGAGATCGCCCAGACCGGCGAGAGCGAGCAGACCGCCGAGACGGCCGCCTTCCTCGGCACCGCCATGTGGACCGCCATGGGACTCATCCTCCTCATCCTCGTCCTCCAGTTCAACTCCTTCAGCAAGACCGTCATCGTTATGTCCGAGATCGTCTTCAGCCTCATCGGCGTACTCCTCGGCTATGCCATCACCCGCAGCACGGCCTCGGTGGTGATGACGGGCATCGGTGTCGTGGGTCTCGCAGGCATCGTCGTCAAGAACGGCATCCTCGTCATCGAGTTCGCCGACGAGCTGCGCAGCCGCGGCATGCGCACCCGCGACGCCGTCATCGAGGCCGGCAAGACCCGTATCGTACCCGTACTCCTCACCGCCCTCGCCGCCATCCTCGCCCTTATCCCGCTCGCTGTCGGCCTCAACATCGACTTCGTGACGCTGTTCACCGACTGGAACCCCCATATCTTCTTCGGAGGTGACAACGCCCTCTTCTGGAAGCCGCTCTCTTGGACCATCATCTGGGGGCTCATGTTCGCCTTCTTCATGACCCTGCTCATGGTGCCGGGCATGTACATCATGGCCGAAAGGCTGAAACGCCCCATGATGGCGTTCTTCCGAGGCCGCTGGGTGTCCATCCTCGGCCTGCTGGGCCCCCTCTTCTTCCTGCTCACCGCCGTCGTCTACGGCGTGCGCCGGCTGCAGGGACGGTCCGTGTGGAACGGAACCCTCAAGTCGCGCAGGTCCTCTTGAACCCACACACGCCAGCCCGAAGGCCCCTGCGGAACCATCGCAGGGGCCTTCTCCATTCGCGACGGACCTGCATCCCGTTCCCCCAAACTCCACCCTTGGAGGGTAAGCCTTCCTGTTGAGGAACCCTCGCGGATCATTTTGGATGTTGTAACGGGAAAATGAACGATCGAGGCGGGTATCCGGGCCAGGAGGGTCGATCCGTCTTCGTGATGCCACCGGGGCGGCCTGTTGCTGAAATGCAAGGACCGGCCCCTGGTGGGTGCCGGTCCGATGCTCAAACCATCCGTGGTTATATCTTATCCCTGAGGGGGGTTGTTCTTCGTTGTGTGTCGTCGGGGTTTCCCGTTTCGATGACGTAAAATTAACAGGGACTTTACGTTTTTCGAAATCGTCCGTCGACGTAGTATGGCCTTTCGTCGAAACCCGAAGATATCGGTCGTGTATCTACGATATCCCCTGTCATGAACAGGGAGGGTATGGAGGAAACGCGGGTGGATGCGGTTTTCAGGGCCTTATGAAAAGAGAAGGACCGGCCCCTGGTGGGTGCCGGTCCGATGCTCAAACCATCCGTGGTTGTATCTTATCCCTGAGGGGGGTTGTTCTTCGTTGTGTGTCGTCTGGGTTTCCCGTTTCGATGACGTAAAATTAACAGGGACTTTACGTTTTTCGAAATCATCCGTCGACTGCCGGCGGCGTTTCATCGAAACGGCCCTTCTTCCGACCGGGTGGTTCGGATCAGCGGCGGCTGGATACCTTGGCGAGCAGGCGGAGGATCTCGATATAGAGCCAGACGATGGTGACCAGGAGTCCGAAGGCGCAGTACCATTCCATGTGCCTGGGTGCGCCGAGGCTGACGCCCTGTTCCACGCGGTCGAAGTCGAGGATGAGGTTCAGCGCGGCGATGCAGACGACGAAGAGGGAGAAGAGGATGCCCCACACGGACCCTTCATGGAGGAAGGGGATGCGGATGCCGAAGAAGCCCATGATGAAGGCGATGAGGTAGAAGAAGGCGATGCCCATGGTGGCGGTGATGAGGACGGTGCGGAACCGTTCCGTGGCCTGGATGATCCGGAAGGCATGGAGCAGGTACATGGCGATCACCGTTCCGAAGGTCAGCACCACGGCCTGCATGACGATGCCATTGTATGCATGTTCCATCACGGCCGAGAGGGCGCCGAGGAGGAGCCCTTCGAAGAGGGCGTAGGCGGGGGCGAGATAGGGTGCCCATGACTGTTTGAAGGCGATGATGAAGCCGATGGCAAGTCCTCCGAGGGCCCCGGTGAGGATGTATCCCTGCGGCTCCTGTCCGCCGTAGTAGGCATTCCAGGTGTAGAAGGCGGTTCCGATGAGCATGAGGAGGAGGAACCCGAACTTGTTGAGGGTGCCTCGGAAGGTCATGCTTTCACCGATGCCGGTGAGGGATCTCTGCAGGGCTTTCTCGGTAAGGGCGGGGTTGCCGGAGTCGAACAGGGCCATGGGGAGTGTTTTGGGTCTTGGGATCGGGGCTGGCCGACAGGCCTCCTCTGATGTGAAAATAGGGAAAATGTCTCATTTACCGCCTTGAATCCAGGTTCTTCGTTTGTTCCCTCCGAGGGAAAATCGTAACATGCGGTCCTGATCAGATCCTAACTCGCAAAGCCCCACAAACCCCGATCTAGCCATGGCCAGGAAGGAAGAGGTACTCCAGGACGTCGTCATCAAGTTCGCCGGTGATTCGGGCGACGGCATGCAGCTCACCGGCAGCCAGTTCACGAACAACACGGCCCTGCTGGGCATCGACCTGGCCACTTTCCCCGACTTTCCGGCCGAGATCCGCGCGCCGCAGGGCACGCTGCCGGGCGTCAGCGGCTACCAGCTGCGGTTCTCCAGCCAGCCGGTCTTCACGCCGGGGGACGAGTGCGACGTGCTGGTCGCCATGAACGCCGCCGCGCTGAAGTCGAACCTCAGGTCGCTCAAGAAGGGCGGGCGCATCATCGCCAACACGGACGGCTTCGACGCCAAGAATCTGCGTCTCGCCAACTACCCGGACGGCGTCAATCCGCTCGACGACGACAGCCTCTCGGGCTACGATGTCACCCGCATGGATGTCACCAAGATGACGCGGGAGGCGCTGAAGGAGTTCACCATGGGCACCAAGGAGAAGGACCGCGCGAAGAACATGTTCGTGCTGGGCTTCCTCTATTGGATGTACAACCGCGACATGGAGAGCACCCTCGGCTTCCTCCGCGAGAAGTTCGGCCGCAAGGACGATATCCTGAACAGCAACATCAAGGCCCTGCAGGCCGGTTACAACTTCGGCGACACCACCGAGACCTTCACCACCCGCTACAAGGTCGAGCGGGCCCGCATGGAGCCCGGCACCTATCGCTCCATCATGGGCAACCAGGCCCTCTCGTACGGTCTGATCGCGGCCTCGCAGCAGAGCGGCCTCCCCCTGTTCCTCGGCTCCTATCCGATCACGCCCGCCTCGGACATCCTCCACGACCTGAGCAAATACAAGGCCTTCGGCGTCAAGACCTTCCAGGCGGAGGACGAGATCGCCGGCATCACCTCCGCCATCGGCGCCAGCTATGGCGGGGCCCTGGCCGTCACCACCACCTCCGGCCCGGGCCTCGCCCTGAAGGGCGAGGCCATGGGACTGGCCGTCATGCAGGAGATCCCGCTGATCGTCTGCAACATCCAGCGCGGCGGCCCTTCCACCGGTCTGCCCACCAAGACCGAGCAGAGCGACCTCATGCAGGCCTATTGGGGCCGCAACGGAGAGTGTCCGATGCCCATCATCGCCTCGGCCACGCCGAGCGACTGCTTCGAAGTGGCCTACGAGGCCGCCCGCATCGCCGTACAGCACATGACGCCCGTCATGCTGCTGAGCGACGGCTACATCGCCAACGGCGCCGAGCCCTGGAAGTTCCCCAAGTCGGAGGACCTGCCGCCCATACAGGTATCGTTCAAGAAGTCGCTCGCCGAAGGGGAGACCCGCTTCCGGCCCTACGAGCGCGACGAGAAGCTGGTCCGTCCCTGGGCCGTCCCCGGCACGCCCGGCCTGGAGCACCGCATCGGCGGCCTCGAGAAGCAGGACGGCACGGGCAATGTCAGCTACGATGCCGACAACCACGAGCACATGGTGAAGGTCCGGGAGGCCAAGGTCGAGAAGATCGCCGACCACATCCCCCTGCAGCATCTCGACAGCGGCGCCGACGAGGGCGACCTGCTGATCGTCGGCTGGGGGTCCACCTACGGCGCCATCAAGAGCGCCTGTGCCGAACTCCAGCGCGAAGGCCGCTCCGTCTCGCATGCCCATATCCGTTATGTCCGACCCTTCCCCCGCAACCTGGGCGATGTCATCGGAAGGTTCCGGAAGGTGCTGGTGCCAGAGATCAACAATGGTCAGCTGGTGCGCATCCTGCGCGACAGGTTCCTGATCGACGCCATCCCCTACAACAAGATCAAGGGCGTGCCCATCACGAAGACGGAACTGGTCGCCGAGATCCGCCGTCATCTCTGACGCTGGCCTGGCAGGGAAAGGCCCCGTCCCGTGCGCCGGCTGGCGTTGGGGGCGGGGCCTTCGCGTGTCCGCGACGGGGGTCACCAGCGGAGCAGGGCGCTGGCCCAGGTGAAGCCGCTGCCGAAGGCGGCCAGGCAGACGAGGTCGCCCGGCTTCACCTTCCCCGTCTGCACGGCCTCGCAGAGGGCGATGGGCACGGAGGCGGCGGTGGTATTGCCGTACGATTGGATGTTATTGTGCACCTGGTCGTCGCGCAGCCCGAGTTTCTGCTGCACGAACTGCGAGATGCGGAGGTTGGCCTGGTGGGGGATGAGCATGTCGAGGTCGGATGGGCGCAGTCCGTTGGCGTGAAGGGCCTCGAGGATGACCTCGGGGAATTTGACGACGGCCTTCTTGAAGACGGCGGGGCCGTCCATGAAGGGGAAGGTCTGCCCCTGTTCGATCATGGCGTGACTGAAGAACATCTGGCCGATCTCGGCCTCGTCGAAGGCCGCGTAGGCCTCTTCCTTCCAGTGGTTGGCGTGTGTGCCGGGGTTGTACATGGCCAGGATCTCGGCGCTCTCGCCGTCGCTGTGGAGATGGGTGCTGAGGATGCCCTGTCCGGCCGCCTCGGTGGGCTGCAGCACCACGGCGCCGGCGCCGTCGCCGAAGATGACGCTCACGTTCCGCCCGCGGGTGGTGAAGTCGAGGCCGAAGGAATGCTTCTCGCTGCCGACCACGAGGATGTTGCGGTACATCCCGCTGCGGATGAACTGGTCGGCCACGCTCAGCGCGTACACGAAGCCGCTGCACTGGTTGCGGATGTCGAGGGCCCCGATCTCCCGCATCTTCATCGCCCGCTGCAGCAGCACCCCGCAGCCGGGGAAGTAATAGTCGGGGCTCAGTGTCGCGAAGACGATGAAGTCGATCTCCGACGGCGTGGTGCCCGCCGCTTCGATGGCCCGGCGGGACGCCTCGACGGCCATTGTTGTCGTCGTCTCCTCCGTCCGGTGGGCGTAGCGTCGCTCGCGGATGCCCGTGCGTTCCTGGATCCATTCGTCGCTCGTCTCCATCCAGCGCGTGAGGTCCTGGTTGGTGACGACATTCTCGGGGACGTACATCCCGATGCCGGCAATTCTCGATCTGGGCATGTCTCTCGCTTTGAGAGGGGCAAATTAGTCAAAATTGAAACGGCCCGTGAAAAGTACAAGGCCTTGCGGCCACCCATGTCCTCAGACCTCCCCGTGGATTTTGAGAACTCCCCCCGGTTCTCGGACCCCATGTCCTCAGCATCCCCCCGGTTTTGAGAACCCCACCCTGTTCTGAGACCCCCCATGTCCTCAGCCCCACCGGGGTTTTGAGAACCTGTCCAGGGTGGTTGGGTGGAAAGGGGTCAGCGGGTGCGGGTGGCGCAGCCGCGGAGGGTCTGCAGGGCACCATCCGGGCCCATCCATTCGATGGTGGTGGTCAGTGGGAATTCCTGTCCGGACATGTTGTCCCTGCAGGCTTGTTCCGACAGGGAGATGCGGAGGATGGCCCCGCCCTGGCGCAGTTCATAGCGGGTGGTCCGGCTGCTTCGCGTCTTACGGAAGGATGCGAGGGGTGTCCGGAGGGAATCGCCATCCAGGGGGAGCAGTCGCAGGTCGCCCTCCTCGTCGATCTCCAAGGACCATTCGGGCTCGTGACCGACGGCGAACAGGTCGATGCCTTGGCGTCGCCTGGCCTCCATGAGGGTGCGTCCGCTCCCTTCGGCAGGTGTCGGTGCCGGGGGGGAGGGGGTACGGCAGGCGGCCAGCAGCAGCAGGGCCGTGATGATTCGTCGGGCCGGGGTCATGGGATGTCTGAAGGTACGACCGACATGGCGTACTTTCGGCGGGATCCGATGGCTGACATGATCCGGATATTCGTGACCGGCTGGGTGGTGCTCGCCGCGGCCATCCTGCTGAACCTCGCCGTGCAGGGCTTGCGCGTCATGGGCTGGTACGAGTTCCTGACGACCCTGTCGGGTGAGGGCACCGCCGTCTTCGGTCGCATGCGCTGGGTCGACCCGGTCTGGCTGTTCCTGCTCTACCCCTTGCTGCTGGGTCTTTCGGCGCGCGGAGGTGCCTGGCTGGCGGACCGCCTGATCGGATGAACGAGCTTCCCATGGCACAGGAGAACCCGACACCGCGCATCGATTTCGAGACCCGAGACACCGACGACATCCGCTTCGTCGAGACGCTCTGCTGGCGGCTCCTCGCCGAGGCCTCGCACGACCGCAGGAGCCCGATGCACACCGTCGTGGTGGGCACTTCCGCCGGTCCGTTGGCGCATCTGCGCACCGTGATCGTCCGGAGGGTCGACGAGGATGTGAGGAAGGTCTATTTCCATACCGACATCCGCAGTGGGAAGGTCGCAGAGATCCGCGACACGGGCCACCTCAGCTGGCTGGCCTATGATGCGTCGAGGCGCTCGCAGATCCGCCTGCACGGCCCGACGGTCCTGCATCATGGCGACGAACTCTGTCGGCTCCACTGGCAGGGCACGAAGCATTTCAGCCGCCGCTGCTACCTGTTGGCGGAGGGGCCGGGACGCCCACTCGCCCAGCCCCGGGAGGCCTTCGACGAACGCCTCTCCGCCTTCTCCTACACCGCTGAAGAGAGCGAGGCCGGCTTCGACCGTTTCGTGGTCGTCGAGACCCGCGTGAGCGAGATGGAATGGTACTACACCCACAGCCGCGGCAACCGGCGTGCCCGCTTCCGGTATTCCGGGGGCGGGCTGCAAGCGGCGGACTGGCTGACGCCCTGACGGCGGGGTCTACGGCCGCTGCGGGCCCGCCATCAGCGCCGGAAGGCAATGCTTAGGCAATATCCGCGATGACGGCTGCGTTTGAGGGACTATGCCTCCCCTGCCGTTCAACAGCGCCCCCATGTCCCGGAACGTACATCCTCCGTTGGAACGCAACCTCATCAGGGTCTTCTTCCTCATCGGGGTGGGGATGGCATTGTTCGAACTGCTCTACAACCGCAGTTTCTGGACGGACGAGTCGGCCATTGCCATGAACATCGTCGACCGCGGCTACCTGGGGCTGCTCAAGCCGCTCGACACCTACCAGATGGCGCCGATCCTCTGGCTGTGGGTCGTGGAGACCTTTTCGCACCTGGTGCCCGACAGCGAGGTCGGCATGCGGCTGCCCTCCTTCCTGGCATACCTGGGCACCCTGTACCTCTTCCTTCGTTTCCTGGGGGCGCACCTCCGCAGTGGTGCCGCCATCGCCTTCGGCATCGCCCTCCTCGTCTTCAACCGCAGCCTCCTGATCTATGCCACCGAACTCAAGCAGTACGGGGTGGAGGCCTTCGTCGCCCTGTTCCTGGCGCATGCGGCTCTGGACCCTGACATGGACGAGGGCCGGCGTATGCGCGTCAGCATGCTCGGGGGCTGCCTCGGCATCCTCCTGTCGACGATATCCGTCATCGTGCTGCCGGCCGTCATGGCCGCCTTCTGGCTGCGCCGATGGGGGCGATGGGACGCATCCTTCGTACGGAGGTCCGCCGGCATGGGCCTGGCATGGGCGGTCGTCTTCATCGCCAACTACCTGCTGTTCCTGTACGACCATCCGTCCAACGAGTACAAGATGGCGGCTCTGACGGACGCCTTCCTGCCCTCGCCGGCCGACACGAAAGCATATCTGTACGCTCACCTGGCGTTCTTCAAGGTCGTCATGCGCGACTTCGCCTTCTCCTTCAAGAATATCGCGGGCCTCACCCCCAGCCAGCCCGAATGGCCGAACCAGGCCCTGATGGCCGTACTGCTGGGCATGGGTCTGTGGGGACTGGCGCGTCGGAGTCCGCTCGCGCTGCTGGTGCTGGTGCCCACCCTCATGCATATCGTGCTGGCGACCCTCCACATCTACCCGTATGTCACGAGGCTCTACCTGCATTCGTACCCCTTCGTCTGCTTTGTGGCGGCCGCCGGCGCCGACCGGTTCATCGGTCTGGTCGGGAAGCGGGCCAGCCCTTACCTGGCGGGTCTCCTGATGGCGGGGGCGGTGGTGATGGGGTTGCTTTTCATGCCGAAGAACCTCGCCCGGGAGGTGGAGGAGTCGAAGCCGGTGTTGCGCGGCCTGGCTGCGCGGGCCACGCCGGGGGAGCCGCTGCACGTGTATATCCATGCCGGCTCGATGTACACCTACTATGTCCGTACGGGTCGGTTTGCGCCGTTGGGCCCCGTGAGTGCCTCGAGGTTGACACCCGGTGCGGGTTGGCGGGAGCAATATGCGGAGCTGCCCCTCACGGGAGGTCCTTTCTGGGTCTTCTTCGCCCATATCAAGGACGCGGACGACCGCAACATGCTCGACTCGGCGGTGTCGGTGGGCATGCGTGTCACCGACTCCGTCAAGGCCCAGGGGGCCGCCGCCTATCGCATCGACCCTGGCCGCCGGTAGTGAGGGCCTTGCTGCCGGGCGGCAGCGACGGACCTACTTGAGGTATTTCCCGAACCATTCGAGGTGCTTGCGGTAGCGGTGGACGATATAGCTGGGCACGCGGAGGCCGTGGTGCTGGTTGGGGTAGATGACCAGTTCGGTGGGGATGCCGGTGGACCGGAAGGCCTGGTACATCTGTTCCGCACCGATGACGGGCACGTTGAAGTCGTCTTCGCTGGCCATGAACAGCGTGGGGGTGGTGATGCTTTCGACTTTGAAGAAGGGGTAGGACAGGTCCAGCCATTTCTTGGGGTTCCTCCAGGGTTTGCCGAGTTCCTCCTCGTATTGCCGGATGTACTGGTCGGACCCGTACATCGAAAGTTGGAGGGAGCTGCCGGCGCCGCTGACGGCGGCCTTGAATCGCCTGTCGGTCGCGATGCCGTAGTTGGTGAGGATGCCGCCGTAGCTCCATCCGGCGATGGCGAGGCGGGCGGGGTCGGCCACGCCTGTCCGGACGAGGTGGTCGGCCACGGCGAGGATGTCCTTCACCTCTTTGTTGCCCCAGTCGCCCGAGATCGACCTGGTGTAGGCGAGTCCGCGTCCGCTGCTGCCGCGGTAGTTGACGGCGGCGACGGCGTAGCCGGCGCCGGCGAGGACCTGGCGGGACATGTCGAAGCCGTATTCATCCTGTGCGACGGGTCCGCCGTGGATGAAGAGTACCAGCGGGAGATGGCGTGCGCTGCTGTCGGGCAGGTAGAGGATGCCGTTGACGGTGTTCTTATCGACCGAGGTGCAGCTGAAGCCGCTGACGTGGGCGAGGCGGAGGGGTGCGAGGAAGTCGCGGCTGGCGTGGGTGAGCCTTCGGAAGCGGGCGTCCTGGCCGATATGGATCTCGTTGGGTGTGTGGGGGTCGCTGAAGAGGGCCACCATGCGTCCGTCCTTTCCGACCTCCAGGGCGCCGTAGGTGCCCTGCGCGTCCGTCAGCCACTGATGGGTGCCGGCCTGTGCGTCGAAGCGGAGGATGTTGCGGCGGCGGTCGTCTTCGACGGTGGCGAGGAGGTGGCGGCTGTCGGCCGTCCAGGCGGCGTTGCCGACCGACCGGTCGAGGGATGTCGACAGGCAGCGGTGTGCCTTGGCGGCGATGTCGTAGATCCAGAGCCTGGAGAGTTCGTACATGTTGAACCCGCTCTCGGTGGTCGACTGGGTGTAGGCCAAGTGTTTCCCGTCGGGGCTGAAGCGTGGCGTGCCGTTCTCGCCGGCGTAGGTGGTGACCTGTTGGCGGGTGCCGGTGGCGATGTCGAGGAGGAAGATGTCGGTGTTCTCGTTGAGGTCGGGGTCGGGGGTGATGTTGCTCACGAAGGCCAGCTGTCGCCCGTCGGGGCTGATGGCGGCGCCCGTCTCGTCGTGTCCGCCGCGGGTGAGGGTGTCGAGTTTCTTGGCGGCCACGTCGAAGCGGTAGAGGTGGGTCTTGCGTTCGTCGAGGTAGCCTTCGCTGTCATTCTTGAAGGCGTGGCGGTGGATCTCGTAGGGCTTCCGCACCTTCGACCTGGCGGTGTCGGCCGTGGAGGGGTCGCGGATCTCCAGCAGGATGTGCTTGCCATCGGGGAACCACCGGTAGGCGGATATCTCGCCTTTCACGGACGTGAGTTGCACCGGTTCGCCGCCTTTACGGTTCATGAGGAATAGCTGGGAGGCGCCGTCGTCGCCCCTGCCTTTGGAGAGGAAGGAGATGTAGCGGTCGTCGGGGCTCCAGGCCGGCTGGCCGGTGCCCTTGGTCTGTTCGGTGAGCTGGATGGTCTCCTCCCCGTCGGTGCCCGTCATGTAGAGGCGGCTCTCGTAGCCGTCCTTGGCCGAGTCGACCTTCGACTGGGTGTAGAGGACCCATTTGCCATCGGGGGAGAGCCGGGGGGCGGAGACCGACTGCATGCGGTAGGTGTCTTCGGGGCGGAGGGGTCGGCGGGAGCTCTCCTGGGCGAAGGGTGTGGCTGTCAGCAGCAGCATCGGGATCAGGAACGGGAAAGCCTTCATGGTCTGTGGAGTTTGGACGCTGAAAGTACGGAATCGGCCCCATCGGGATGTCCGGCAGCGCCTGGCGGACCGGGGGGGATGTCCCTCGCGGGGCAATGGCTATATTCGGGGATGCGTCTTCGACTTCCTTTCCTCCGTCGATGGATCCTTTCTGGGCTGATCTCGTTGATCCCGGCGGCGTTGCCTTGTGCCCAGACGAGGCCCCGCAACGTGCTGATCCTCTACAGCGACGACCACAGCCACCATGCCCTGGGGGCTGCTGGCAACCGCGAGGTGCTCACGCCGAACCTCGACCGGCTGGCTGCCGGCGGCCTGCGCTTCTCGCAGGCGCATGTGATGGGCGGGCACCAGGGGGCCGTCTGCGTCCCGAGCCGCGCGATGCTGCTGACGGGCCGCTACGTGAACCGCCTGCCGGGCGATGGCTCCACCATCCCGGCCGACTTCCGAAGCCTGCCCGAGGTGCTGCGCGACAAGGGCTTCACCACCTACCACACCGGCAAGTGGCATAGCGACAAAGCCTCTCACCACCGCATGTTCAGCGCCGGAGGCGATGTCTTCTTCGGCGGCATGCACTTCCCCCGCGACGGCGGGCAGGAACATCCCACCGTCTATGCCTTCGACCCCGCCGGACAGTGGCCCGAGACACTGCGGCGGCGGGCCGACACCTTCAGTTCGACACTGTACGCCGACAACGCCATCCGCTTCCTGTCGGGCCCCGAGGCCCGCACGCGCCCCTTTCTCTGCTATGTCGCCTTCACCTCCCCGCACGACCCGCGCACTCCGCCGGCCCGCTGGGCCGCCCGCTACGACCCCGCCCGCGTCACCCTCCCCGGCAACTTCCTGCCGGAACATCCCTTCGACAACGGCGACCTCCGCGTGCGCGACGAGCAGCTCCTGCCCCGCCCCCTTCACCCCGACACGGTCCGGAAGGACATCGCCGCCTACTATGCCATGGTCAGCGAGATGGACGAGCAGGTCGGCCGCATCCTCGACGCCCTGCGCGACAACGGACTGGCCGACAGCACCCTCGTCGTCTTCGCCGGCGACAACGGCCTGGCCACGGGCCGCCACGGCCTCCTCGGGAAGCAGAACCTCTACGAACACAGCATCCGCGTGCCCCTGATCATGGCCGGCCCCGGCATCACCGCCGGCACCCGACACGACGGGTTCATCTACCTGAGCGACATCGCCCCGACCCTCCTCGACATCCTAGGCATGCCGAGGCCGGAAAGCTTCGAAGCCCTCAGCCACGCCGCCGTCCTCCGCCATCCCGAGGCCAGGCTGCGCGACCGCATCTACAACGTCTACGGCAACTGGAGCCGCAGCCTCAAGACGGCCGACGGCCTCAAACTGATCCTCTACAACGTCGACGGGCAGCGCCACGAACAACTCTTCGACCTCGCCGCCGACCCGCTGGAGACCCGCAACCTGGCCTACGACCCCGCCTTCGCCGCCCGCAAGGCCCGCCTCTTCGACCTGCTGAAGGCCGAGATGCGCGACACCCACGACGACCTCGACCTCGACGCGCCCGACTGGGGCAGGACACGCGCCGGCCGCCGCGGCCGCGGCAGCTGAGGCGAAGGGCCCCAACGCATCTTGCCCGACTTTCAGTATCTTCCCCAAACCATCCCCGCCATCGACACCCAACGCCAACCCGACATGAAGAGGTTCCTCTCCGCCCTGCTCACCCTGCCCTGCCTGTTCGCCGCCCGGGCGCAGTCGGGCTTCGACATCATCCCCGCCCCCAGCAGCCTGGTGCCCGGCCAGGGGGCCTACGCCGTCAGGCCCGGCGAGAATATCCATGCCGCCGATGCCGAGTTCGCCGCTGTGGCAGGCCTCCTGGCGAAGCACCTCTCGGCCGCCACCGGCACGGCCTCCCCGGTGTCCGCCGGCAGCCCCGCCGCCGGCATCGTCTTCCGCCGCGACGCAGCCCTGGCCGAAGAGGCCTACCGCCTCGACGTCGGCCCCCGCCGGATCGACGTGCAGGCCTCCAGTGGCAAGGGCGCCTTCTACGCCCTGCAGACGCTCTTGCAGCTGATGCCGCCCGCGGTGCTGGGCGGGTCCCCCGTCAAGGGCGGCCTCTCCGTGCCCGCCTGCCGCATCGACGACAAGCCCCGCTTCGGCTACCGCGGTCTGATGCTCGACGTGGGACGTCATTTCATCCCCGTGGAGGACGTGAAGCGCTTCATCGACCTCATGGCCCATTACAAGATGAACCGCTTCCACTGGCACCTCACCGAGGACCAGGGCTGGCGCATCGAGATCAAGAAATACCCCTTGCTCACGCAGGTGTCGTCGGTGCGCAAGGAGTCGATGCTGGGTCATTACCGCAACAACAAGTTCGACGGCAAGCCCTACGGCGGCTTCTACACGCAGGACCAGGTGCGCGAGGTCGTCGCCTACGCGGCCGAAAGGCATGTCATGGTCGTCCCCGAGATCGAGATGCCGGGCCACTCCCAGGCCGTCCTCGCCGCCTACCCGCAGCTCGGCTTCAACCCCGACCGCATCGTGCCCGTCCGCACCAGATGGGGCATCTCCGAAGACGTGCTCTTCCCCCGCGAGGAGACCTTCCGCTTCCTGGAGGACGTACTCACCGAGGTGATGGACCTGTTCCCGAGTCCGTACATCCATATCGGCGGCGACGAATGCCCCAAGACGCAGTGGAAGGAGAGCCGCTTCTGCCAGGACCTGATCAAAAAGGAGGGACTCAAGGACGAGCATGAGCTGCAGAGCTGGTTCATCCGCCGCATCGACAGGTTCCTGACGGCCAAGGGCCGGCGATTGCTGGGATGGGATGAGATACTGGAAGGCGGTCTGTCCCCGAACGCGACGGTCATGTCGTGGCGCGGTGTGAAGGGTGGCGTGGAGGCTGCCAAGCAGGGCCACGACGTCGTCATGTCGCCCAACAGCTTCTTCTACCTCGACTACTACCAGGGCCCGCCCGCCAGCGAGCCCCTCGCCATCGGCGGCAACCTGCCCCTCTCCAAGTGCTATGCCTTCGAGCCCGACCTCCCCGAGCTGACGGCCGCGGAGGCCAGGCATGTGATCGGGGTGCAGGCCAACGTGTGGACAGAGTACATCGGCGACCTGAAATACGCCGAGTACATGACCTACCCCCGCGCCCTCGCCCTGGCCGAAGTGGCCTGGACGCCCAAGGGGAAGAAGGATTACGACGCCTTCAAGGCGCGGGTGAAGGCGCGCCTGCCCTACCTCGACGCCTTGAAGGTCAACTACGCCAGGACCTTCCTCACCCAGTGACGGCACCTGACAGACCATCCCCCATGCGCCAGCCCATCCGACGTAGCGGTCGTAACCGCCTCCTCACCACCGGCCTCTGCCTGCTGGCGGTCGCCATGGGAAGCGCCCAGCCCGGACGCGTGAGCGAGTCGATGGTGACGACCTCGAGTTACGGGCTGTACTTCCGTCCGCATTCCGGCGCCGACGTCACCCTCGACAACAACGGCAAGAACCTGTTCGACGGGTTGGACCCGGCCGCCATCCCCGGTCCCCTCCATTGGAACCCGGAATGGGCGCCTGCCCGCCTCTATCTGAAGGATGACCGGTTGCTGGGGCGGTTCCCCGTCCGCTACAACCTGGTCAACGGCCTCTTCTCCGCCCGCTTGCCGGGCGGTGAGGAAAAGGTCGTCCAGGAGGAGATGGTGAAGACCATCCGCTTCGACACGGTCGTCAACGGCCTGTCATCGCCCGTCTTCGTCCTCGCCAGCCCGCCCGTCTCGTCGGAGGCGCGCCATGTGCCCAAGGGGTATCTGCTGCAGCTGACGGACGGGCCGGTGATGCTGTTGCGGTCGATGAAGTCGATCCTCCTGTACCGCGATTCCCTCTTCGGCGCCATCCGAAAGCCCTACTTCGCCTTGCGCGAGGGCTATCACGTGGCTTACAAGGGCGCCATCGCCAACCTCCGCCGGCTGAGTTTCCGCGATCTGTCCATCGCCGTTCCCGAATTGGCGGGCGAGGAGGCCTTCTTCAGCCAGCGCCGGGTGAAATGGGGCGACGAGGCCAGTGTCTCAGAGGCCCTCCAGGCCTGGAACGAGGCCCGGCGGGTGCGGGGTCCGGGATAGCACCGGAAGCCGTTCCGCCGCCATTTCCTTGCTTTGACGGCGGCTTTTGAGTATCTTGGACACTGTCGGAGTATCCCGGGAGGCGGCCTCCCTGTCCGTGATGGCATCCTCTCCGGCCGTGTAACGCTTACCCATGTCCCTCTCCAAGGCCGATAGCAGGACACCGCAGACCGCCGACCCGTCACGGACCGGCAGGGATGTGTCGGGCGTCGGGGGCGTGTCCATGCCGCAGCTGGGCCGCCTCTCCGGCATGGCCGATGGCGGTGCCGATGCCACCCGGGTGCGCGACCTCTCGGCCATGGCCGACGCCAGCAGTCAGGTCGGCAGCCTCCAGGGGATGGCCGACCGCGTCATGGGTGCCGCGCCCGCGTCGTTCTCCTTCGAGCAGGAATTGCAGCAGATGGAGGGCCAGTTGACCCAGGGCGCCAAGTTCAACAAGTTCCTCGGCAAGGAGTCGACCTATTCCAAGTTGATCGGCGTGGTGAAGGAATACGTCCAGGCCCGCAAGCCCGAGGCGAAGGAGGCCTTGAAGCCCAAGGTCCTCGCCAGCTGCCGCGAATGGGTCGGAAAACACGGCGCATCGAAGGACCCCGGCGACCTTCAGAAGAAGGCTTCCATCGAACGCATCCGGGGTGCGCTGGAAGCCCCTGCCCGGCCTGCTGCGAAGCCCCCGGCGCCCCCGGCACCTGCCCCGACGCCTGCGCCTGCCCCCGGCCCCGTCCCGGAGGCGCCGAAGCCGGTGGCGCCGGTGGTGGCGCCGGTGGTGGAACCCGTGCCCGTCGCCGACGTGGCGCCCGACTCGCTCACCCCCTTCGAACGCATCCGCGAGGCCTTCGAGGCGTATCAGGGCATGACCGGCGGTCCCCTCGAAGGGGCGGGCGCCCTCTACGAGGCCTGCCGCAAGCTCTACGAGGTACGGACCGGCATCACCGGCTGGATGCGCGACTTCGGGCGGAGCCCCGACGGGGCCGACGTCGAGCGCCGCGGGAAGCTGTTCCTGATGGAGGTCGCCCTCGGCGCCCTGGAGGCCGATGTCGACGTCCCCCCGTATTTCCAGGCGCATGTGACGGGCCTCAACGTCAACGCGCTGGCGAGGGGCGTCTTCCAGGTCCGCTCGATGGACGTGACCCTGGACACCGCCTACGGGAAGGCCTCGGGTCAGCTGAGCCAGGTGACGGTGCTGCCCACGCAGTTCAGCTTCGAACACCTCAGCCTCGCCCTCGACGGGGCGATAGAGGTGATGTCGGGCTTCACCATCAGCGCCCCCAGCATCGAAGTGAGCACCGCCGGTGGCGGCTACCAGGTGACGGCGGGCGGGGAGGTGTCGATCGAGCGGCCAGCCGTGCCGGGACTGGGGTCGTTCTCCGTGCAGGGCAGCGTGCAGGCCGGCTTCGACTTCGGCACGAAGCGTGTGCAGGACCCCCTCGTGGAGGGCGCCACCCTGCGGGCCACGCTCTTCGACGCCCTCGACATCCGCGTCGACGCCCTCGACTACGCCGAGGGCCGTCTGACGGCTTCGACAGGCTCCCTGACCATCCGGGCGCTGGAGAAGTCGGTCACCACCACCGTCACCGACATCGCCTATTCGGCCCGCGACGGCATCACCTTCCAGGATGTCGAGGTCGCCAGCAGCGACACCTACGAGCCGGTGCCCGGCTTCACCGTCGAACAGCCCACCCTCAAGCTGTCGAAGACCGCGGCGGGCTGGGACCTCGAAGGCTCCGGCACCCTCGGCGTGAGCTTCGGCGACCAGAACTTCCGCGTCGACAAGCTCGCGGCCGACGTGACACTGCACTACGGCATCGGCACGGGCGGGCTACAGGCCTTCGACGTCTCCCAGGGCAGCCTCGACATGACCGTCTTCCAATCGCTGCGGCTCGAGGTGCCGGCCTTCACCTATGCCGACGGGGCCCTGCAGGCCACTGCCGCCACCCTGTCGCTCACGCTCCTGGGCAGGACCCTCACGGGCACGGCCACCGACCTTGCCTACGACGCCACGCAAGGCCTTACCCTCAAGGACGCCACCATCACCTCGCCGGGCACCTACGAGCCGGTGCCGGGCATCGCCATCCAGGACCCGGTGCTGACGCTGCAACGGGAACCCTCGGGCTGGAAGGTCGGCGGCGAAGGGGCCCTCGAGCTGCGGGCCGGCCTCGGCGATCTCGTCAGGCTGGAGCGGGCCGCCGGGCAGGTGAAGCTGCTCTACGACGTCAAGGGACGTGCGCTGGAGGAGGCCGCCGTCGACCAGGGCGCCATCGACCTGACGCTGTTCGACGTGGTGCAGGTAGAGGGCAGCGGCATCTCCTTCGACAGGACGACGGGCGAACTGACCGTCGGCAGCGGCAAGGTGCGGGTCGGGGTGCCCGCCGACGCCTTCGGGGGCGCCACCCTCGAAGGGCAGGCGACGAACCTTCGCGTCGGCCGGGGGGTGCTCGACTGGGACAGCATCGGCGTCGACATCGGCGGGGAGGTGCGCATGGGCGACTTCGTCTTCCAGCCCCCTTCGGGATTCATCACCCGCGAAGGCGACAGCTTCATCGTCGGCATCCGCGACGCGGCGGGCGCCTTCCAGCTGGGGAAGCTGCTGAACGTGGATGGCAGCGTGAGCCTGCAATGGTCGCCCGAAGCGGGCCTCAAGGTCACCGAAGGCGCGCTGCACGCGGCGACGGAAGAGATCGACGCGTTCCAGACCTTCATCCCCTTCTTCGCCCAGGGGCTGAGCTTCTCGACGGGCTTCACGGTGCCCTTCTTGGCCGGGCCCGTGCCGATGCAGGCCGGCTTCGAAGTGGGCGGTGAAGTGGGCGCCAAGATGAAGCTCGACCTCGACATGGCCTATGCCGACGACACCTTCGCCGCGGCGGGCAACGTCAAGCTGGAGCCCACCCTCGGCATGTACATCAAACTCAGCGTGGGGATGGGCAGCGAGGTCATCGCCTATATCGGCGGTTATATCAAGGGGCAGCTCGACGCCAAGGGGACGGGACAGGCCGGCTTCCAGGCAGAGGCCGTCCAGCAGGCCGACGGCAAGTACAAGATGAACGAGTTCCTCATCAACTACGGCATCGCCGCCGACCTCAAGGCCACCCTCAAGGGCGGGGCCGAGTTCAAGGCGCTGTACTTCATCAAGAAGGAACTGTACGAGGTCGACATCCGGAGCTGGGACCTGGGCAAGGCCGAGATGAAGGGCCGCTACGCCCTCGTCAGCGGCACCAACCTCGAGGATAAGCGGTCCAACGTCTTCCAGGGCATGGGCCAGCAGGGCGCCAGCTGGGAGGCCCTCGGCATCCGCCGCCCCGACAACATCCTCCAGCACCGCGCCTACCGCGAAGCCCTGGAAGGGCTCGTCGCCGCGATGGACCAGGTGCGCCTATCGGCGGAGGACGACAAGGACGGGACGGCCGACATCCTCGTCCAACGCCACAAGAAAAAGCTCTCGGCCAACTTCGAACGGATGATCGAACGCTTCGACGCCCGCTTCGCGGAACTGCAGGAGAAGCGCGACAGGAACCGCCTGCGCATCGACACCTTCCGCCAGACCCATGCCGAATGGCTGCAGCGGCAGCAGGAGAAGCTGGCAGAGGCGACGAGGCTCAACACGTCGCGCGGGCTCGGATGGAGCCTCGTGCCCTGGCCGCACTGGAAGAACACGCAGTGGTACACGAAGAAGATCGCCCAGGGCGGCCACAAGTACGACACTCGCCTCCAGGGCAAGCAGCAGCGGCTCAACAGGATCGCCGAGGAGCTGGGCGTCTTCCAGCAGGAGCTCTCGCACACCCGCTCGATCCTCGCACAGCTCGACACCCTGCTGCGGCCGGGCGGCAGCCTCGTGCTCGACGGCATCATCGGCTCGGTAGAAAGCAACAAGTCGGCCCTGGAGGAGGCCGGGCGCAAGGGCGGGCAGGCCCCCGAGCTGGAGGCGGGCCAGGGGACCGGCGAGATCTTCGCATTCGAGGACAGCGAGGTCGTGCGCGACTAGGACCTCGTCGCCTCGGCCGACGAGATGGATCCGACGTCGAAGGCCGCCGATGACTGATGCGGCCTTCCGGGTCCGCCATCCACCGCGCTTGCACGGTCTGCCGTCAACAGGACAGGCATATGTGAGCCTGCGTTGCTACAAGCGCTGGCGAGGTGCTTTTCTTCCAGGGTGCGGCACTGCGGGTCACACCTTGCGGACCCTTCGACTACGCATGGGAGCGGGATTGGGCGAACGCACATGGCTCGGCGTCGATGTAGGGTCTGACACCTCGGACGGAAGTGCGCCTGCGGGGTTGTCCCTGCGGAGGATGAGTACGCCGGACTTGAAGTAACGGGTCTCGGCAATGTTCAGCCACCACTTGGGATCGGTCCGGATGTCGCGGAAGAAGACCGTGGCCGGGATGCGGCTCAAGGGTGGGAGGACGAGGGTGTCCGAACCGCCATTCCTGCGGATGGCTTCGTAGCGGGACCGCATCTCGCGGTCGTAGGTCGGGGCCTTGGTGAGCAGGTCGGTGTACGAGCGCTTCACCCGTCCGTTGGAATGGAGGATGCAGACCAAGGCTGTCAGGAGGAGCCAGCGGGCGGGGTTGGGTGCCGGCATCCAATGGGTGCTGCGGTCGGCGGACTGCCGGTCGGCCAGGCGGAAGAGGACCAGCAACGTCCCCGTCATGAAGAGGAACTGGGCGTCGTCGACGATGCGCAGGGCCGGGTTCGCGCCGCCGCGTGCCCAGGCGTTGGGGAAATAGGCGGCTATGACGCAAGCCCCTGCCAGGAGCGCAGCCCAACGGACGTCGATCTCCCGGAGCGCCGGCTTCAGCCGGATGCCCTTGCGCTGGACGAACTCCGTCAGCAACAGGCCCGTGACGGCTGTCACGGGCACCCAGTGGAGGGTATTGGCCAGGGAGCGGTTGAGCGACTTGTAGACGGCGAGCAGGAGGTCCTTCTCCCTGGCGAAGGACGTCATGCCGTCCCTGGCGGCGTTGCCGGGGGCGAGGACGGCGACAAGGCTGCAGGCGAGGATCACCCCGAACAGCGTGAGGAAGTCGCGCCGCCGCGGGTCTGCGGTCATGAACATCCGGGTGCAGACGGCCAGCAGGACGAGGTTGACGGTGAGCAGCACGGTCTCGTTGCAGCCGACCGTGAGGGCCCCCCAGAGGGCTGCCAAGGCCAGGTTGCGCCGCCCCGTGTCCGTGGCCATCCGCGCCAGGTACGCCAGGAAGAGGAGCAGGGTCGCCAGGGGTACGAGGTACTGCATGTTCCCGTTGAACCAGTAGAGTACCTCGGCATGGTCTTCGAGCGTGCCGAAGTACATGAGGGTGATGCCGAAGACCATCACCCAGCGGTGCCGTGTGCGGATGCCGTCGAAGATCGAACCCAGGAGGACGTGAGCGGCCACTACGATGCCGAGCATGACGGTGCCGGGCGCCAGCCGGTACAGCAGCAGGTCGGCGGGCGCGAGGGGTCCAGGGGGATCGGGGTCAGCAGGGCCAGGAAGTTGGCGACGTAGCGGCCGCCCTGTGTCAGATAGGCCAGCGCATAGGTGCCCCGGAAGCCGTTCTCGCGAAGGAAGACGGCCCAGCTGAAATCGTAATCCTGCGGATGGATATACGCCGACAGGGCCACCAGGGGTAGCATGACGACCAGGCAGAGGAGGGAGAAGACAGTCTCCGTGGAGACGAGCCGCTTCAGGAGACGGCCCTTTGAAAGCCTTTGCATCGGGATGGTATGATGGGGTTGAGAGGTACGGGTTCTGTCTTTCCGCCCGAACCGCTCATCCGGAGGCGACGGCGTGGAACTAATTCCGTATGCAAGGCCCATGGGTAAGGAAATCCGAAACAAATACGAATGAATCTGCAAAAAATGCAACATCCGAATGATGAATGGCGCCGTTGGCCGTCCCGTTGGCTGACCGATCGACGAAATGTGCTGTCGTCCGGGGCGTGCTGACCGTTCGAAGGCACATGCATATCCCGTTCTACCGGTGGAGATGGATGCTGATGGTTTCGGATATACCGGTCGGTTACCATTTCCTGCCCGAGATGCCCCGTTTCTGTTGCACTTTCTACAGATTGTCCATACTTTGTACCTGTACTAGAAGACAACCCCGGAATCCTACGCCGCCTGACCGGAGTCCCTCCCTGCAACAGGCAGCGTCCATTACCGTACCCAAATGAATCTTGTGATGAGGAATTACATCCGGATCGCCCGTCCCGACCACTGGGTGAAGAACATCTTCATGCTTCCCGGCCTGATCTTCGCCGCGATCATGACGGGCAGTCCACTCCTGAGTCATCTGCCGTCGTTGGCGGTCGGTTTTGCCAGCCTGTGCCTGATCGCATCGGCGAACTATGTCATCAACGAGTACCTCGACAGGGAGTTCGACAAGTTCCATCCCAAGAAGAAGGACCGGCCTTCGGTGTCGGGTCAGGTCAGGGGGGGATGGGTTGCCGTGGAGTACATCCTGCTCGCCGCCTTAGGACTGCTGCTGGGCTGGTTCGTCTCGATGCCGTTCCTCGCGACGGCGGCGGTGTTGCTGGTGATGGGGGTGCTCTACAACATACGCCCCTTCCGGACGAAGGACAGGGTGTACGTCGATGTCCTGTCGGAGTCGGTGAACAATCCGTTGCGGCTTCTGATGGGATGGTTCGTCGTGACCTCCATCTACCTGCCGCCGGTGTCCCTGCTGATGGCGTATTGGTTCGGCGGGGCCTTTCTCATGGCCGTGAAGCGCTTCTCCGAGTACCGCTTCATCAACGACCCTGTACGGGCGGGCCTCTACCGCCAGTCGTTCCGCCGCTACACGGAGCAGTCACTCCTGATCTCGGTGTTCATCTACGCGATGATCTCGATGTTCTTCCTGGTGACCTTCCTGATCAAGTACCGGATGGAATACCTGATCGTGATCCCGTTCATCATCACCCTCTTCGCGTGGTATCTGCGGATCGGCTACAAGAAGAATTCTGCGGCCCAGCATCCCGAGCAACTCTTCCGGGAGCGAAGGCTCCTGACCTTCGCGGCCTTCACGCTGATCCTGTTCATCCTGCTGTTGTACGTCGAGATACCCGCGATCGACTGGCTGTTGAGCCGCAAACTCATTCCGCTGTGAGCCTGACGCGGTCTGATGGCAGGTTGGATTGGACATCGGTGCGTGCCGTCGTGCTCGACGTCGATGGAACGCTCTACGACCAGCGTCGCCTGCGGCTGCGGATGCTGGCCCGCATCCTCGCCCACCTGGCGGCGCATCCGTCCTCCTTCCGGGAGATGCGTGTCCTGCAACGTTTCCGGGCGATGCGCGAGGGCTTGGCCGACATCCCGCACCGCGACGTGGAGAACCTTCAGTACCGGGTGGTTGCCGATGCGCTGGGGGTCGATGTCACCCTTGTCCGTTCGGTCGTTGCGCGATGGATCCATCAGGAGCCGCTCCCCTACCTTCAAGGGTGTATGTACCCCGGCGTGAACGCCTTCCTGGACGGCCTCGCGCAGCGGGGGATTCAGGTGGCCTTCTTCTCCGACTACCCGGTCACGGAGAAGCTGACAGCCATGGGCATCCGCTGCGGGCGGGGCTATTGTGCCACCGATCCGGCCATCGATCGGCTCAAGCCCTCCCCTCGCGGGCTGGAGGTCATCCTGGAAGCGCTGGGTATGCCGGCGGCCGACTGTCTGATGATCGGCGACCGGGAGGAGCGCGATGGGCGCTCCGCGGCGGCGGCGGGCATGCCTTACCGCATCATAGCCAAGGGGGATGCCACCTTCTACGGACGTCTGTTGGCCGAATGCCAGGCTGCCGGCTGAGGCCGGTACGTAACCGTTCCATTTTCGTATCCGTGCTGATCCGCCGGTGTGTGTCGGTGCCCACCTTCATCCCACAGCCCGCCGCAGTGCAACATCGGTCTGCACTTCGGTAAGCCCATGTGGCCGGGCAGCGGTCTTCCCTCAGCGCCCCTGTGAGGGGTCTTCTGGGTCGACGGTTCCGGGTTCCGAGCCCATGCGGATGGGTTTGGACTTGAAGTATTTCGCGAAGCCGCGGTTCACCCACCATTCGGTGGATGCCTGCATGTCCCGGAACTGAATGGACAGGGGTTTGTACGTCAATGGGGGTACGACGATCGTGTCCGAAGTCGATGTCCTGATCGACTCGTAGCGTTGCAACATCTGGCGGTCGAAGGTCGCCGCGTGGCGGAAAAGATCCGTGTAGGTCAGCCTCACCCTGCCGTTCATGTGTATCGTGCATGCCGTTGCCAGGATCAGCAACCGGCGAACGGGGCGGCCGACCGCCATCCAGCCGGCACCAGCGGGGCTGTCCCGGAAGGCAAGGCTCGCCAGCGTGAGCAGGATGCCCAGGATGAGGATGAACTGGGCTGTGGCCACGATCCGGTATGCGGGGTTGATCCCGCCCCGTGCCCAGGCGTTCGGGAAATAGCCCATGACATAGCATGCCAGCACCGTACCTGCCAGCCATTCCGTACGTACGTCCCGCAGCACCGGATTCAACGAGAATCCTTTCCGTTTGATGTGGTCCAGGAGGAGCAGTGAGAAGAGGGCCGTGGCCGTGATCCAGTACAATGCATTGGCGAAACTCCGCTCGAGAGTGCTTGCGAGGGCGATGGCGAGTGATTTCTCGCGGGAGAACTCGGTCATCGTATCCCGGGCGGCATTTCCGGGGGCCAGGAAGGCCGCCAGCGAGAACGCGACGGAGAGGCATAAGACCCCGAAGAAAGCCTTCCTCGACGGATGTCGGGCCCGGAACATCCCCAGGCAGATGGCCACGAGGATGATGTTGATGTCCAACAGCATGGTCTCGTTGCAACCGACGGCAGCGCATGCGGTGACGGAGGCCATGGCGAAGGACTTCCGGCCCGGGCGCTCCGCCAGGCGGATCGACCAGCCCAGGAAAAGGCAGAGGAGGATCAGCGACGAGAAGTATTGGGCGATGCCGCTGAACCAATAGAGGATCTCGGCATGGTTCTGGATCGTGGTGAAATACATCGACAGCATGGCCAGGACCAGCAGCCATCGCTGCCGCCGGGAGGGTCCGGTGAAGACCGTCCCGACCAGGAAATGCAGGGACAGCGCCAGGGATGTCAGTGCCAGGACCGGGGCAGCCCTGTAGAGTGTAAGGGATTCGGCTGTCAGGGGGGTCAGTGTGGGGTCGGCGGGTAGGGGCATGAGGGAAACCAGGCCCCAGGCGAAGTATCTGCCGCCGGTAATGGAGAAGTTCGTGACGATGCTGCCCCAGTACCCGTTTTCCCGGACGCTTTCGATAACGTCGAAATCCCAGTCCTGCGGGTGGATGAATGCGGAGAGTGCGATCAGCGGCGACAGGGTCGCGATGGCCACCAGGGTGGTGAACACCGGCGTCTCGGATTCGAAGGCCCGGAGGTGACGCAGCAGTCTGGCAAGGGCGGACGGTGGTTTGGTGGACATGGTGTCGTAGATGGTTCCGGGGATGTGGTCTCTCGTGGGTCAAAGATTTGACAAACCTGATAAACCTGCAACCCTGGAGCCAGTCAGCGGCTGCTTCATCCGGATTCCGCAACGGGTCGGCCGTGTGACCTCTGGGTGGGTGTGCTGTACCTGTCCGATGGGTATCGCCGGTTGTATCCGGGGGGCTGCGGGGTAGCCTGGATGCCCGGCCGCCGAAGGATGTCGGCCGGCCATGGGGTATGCGGGTCGATGGTCCGGACGCGAAGCCGCCGGACCTCACGGCAGTTCCGCCAACCGGATGTTCCGGAAGCGGATCGACATCTCGTTCTTCGGGTGCAGCTGGATGCCGACGGGGCCGGCCTCGGGGATCGTGGACGAGGTGTAGGACATCGCTTCACGGCCGTTGAGCCAGACGGTATAGGCCTTGCCCACGACCCTGACCTTCATCGTGTTCCAGTCGGCCGGCCTCAGGATGTCCGCCACCCTGGCTTCCACGGGGTATCCCTTGCCGGGGATGTAGGGCGAGGCGGTGAGGTCGCGCTTGAGGGATCCCGAGATCCCGATCTGGATCTGGTCGCTCTCGGCGCGGAGGAAGAAGCCCGAGTCGACGGTGCCGTCGCCCATGCGGAAGTCGGCCTGGAGGATGAAGTTGCGGTAGCGCTTTTCCGTCCACAGGATGGAGCCCTTGCGTTCGGCGTTGTTGCGGACGAGGAGCTGTCCGTCGGCGACCGTCCACTGGTCGGCGCCCTGTGTGACGGTCCAGCCCTGGAGGTCGCGGCCGTTGAAGATCTTCCGCAAGCGTGGTTCGCGCCCGGTGGCGGAGAGCAGGAGCAGGGCGATGGCGGCGGTCAGGAGTCGGGTCGTCGGCTTCATGGATGGAAATTAGGGCAAATGGGCGGATGGCGCTTCGTTCGGTACCGGGGAAACGGCAAATGGCATAAATTGGAACTCGATGCCGGCATGTCCGGCCATTCAACCCTACACCCCAACGAACCGACAGACCATGAAAGGCAAGTCGCCCGTCGATCGCAGATCCTTCCTCCGTGCCGCCGCCGGGACGGCGATGGCCTCCGCCGCCGGCACCGTCACCGCCGCTGCGGCCTCCCTCATCCTGCCCGCCACGGCGCGGGGCGCCAACGACAGGCTCCGCATCGCCGTGCTGGGCGTCAACGGACGCGGCAAGTCGCACATCGAAGAAGTGATGGACCGCGCCGCCTCCGCCAACGTGGAGGTGGTGGCCATGGCCGACCCCGACCGCAACATCCTGCAGGAGCGCGCGGCCGAGTTCGAGAAGAAGTACGGCAGGAAGGTCCGCATCGAACAGGACTTCCGACGGCTCTACGAGTCGAGGGACATCGACGCCGTCACGCTCGCCACGCCCAACCACTGGCATGCGCTGCAGACCATCTGGGCCTGCCAGGCCGGCAAGGACGTATATGTCGAAAAGCCCGCCACCCACAACATCCACGAGGGCCGCAAGATGGTCGAGGCGGCCTACAAGTACAACCGTATCGTGCAGCACGGCGTGCAGCTCCGCAGCTCCGTCGCCATCCGCGAGGCGGTGAAGCACCTGCAGGACGGCCTGCTGGGCCGCGTCTACATGTCGCGCGGGCTCGTCTTCCGCCGCCGGGGCGACATCGGCAACAAAGGCGTGACGGCCGTGCCCAAGGGACTCGACTACGACCTCTGGACGGGGCCCGCCCCCCTGCGCCCCTTCAGCCGCAACCTCGTCCACTACAACTGGCACTGGCACTGGGACTATGGCAACG
>Ga0172373_10001863_pt1 | contig 33438 bp, 29 predicted proteins | sample Lak10m_2_FD_114546 | JGI IMG/M metagenome (GOLD analysis project Ga0172373, IMG submission 114546) | Freshwater microbial communities from Kabuno Bay, South-Kivu, Congo - kab_092012_10m | ecosystem: Environmental > Aquatic > Freshwater > Lake | place: Democratic Republic of the Congo...
CTCGTCGCTTCCATCGAGGATCGCCACCGACGACGACAGCACGCCAAGAATTTCGCTTACAGAAAACAAGCCACCATCCCTTCAGCATTTGATTGCGATGGAATCTGACAAAGTAGAACTAAACGTCGCCGTTCAGTCGCGGAGATTCGCCGCAGAGGCTGCTGAAGCGGAAGCGGCCACCGGCTTGGCGTCCAGCCACGGCAAGCATCTGCTTTCGCCAGGAGGGATTGGTAGAAGCAGCAAGCTGTACGTGGTGGACTCTCGCAATATCACCGATTTTTCTAAGCCGCGTATTAAGAATTTGTAAAGCAACGGATCGGGCGTGGCGGCGACGGCGGTGAAGAATCAATTTCTCGATACGCTCATTCGTGTGGCGGCGCCCGGCGGATTGACGGTGGGGCCGGCAAGCGGTATGCGAGCGAGATATAATCCTTCCCCGTGCCTTGATGACAAAGCAGTGTATGAGTTTTGTAACGACGTCATCCTTCCTGCTTTCGGTCGGCTAAGATTCCTTCCATGTCAGCAACAGGAAAATCCATCGCCACGCGCCTCATGCCCTTGCAGATGATCCTCGCCGTGATGCTGGTCGCGGCCCCTTACGTCATCGGCTCGGCGGCGCAGCGTCGTACCGCATCCGATATCGGCGAGTTCCATACGGAAATCTGCACGATCCATGGGACGATGAAAGTCGATGTCAATGGGCGGCCGATTGTCGGCCCTGGGCACGGCAACCCGGACTGCTGCCATCTATGCGTCGCCAACACGCCGCAGGTGGCGTTTGGGTCCGGGTTCTCTGTCCGGGCCGAGCCCGGCGCGATGGCGTGTGTCCGACGCGAGGCGATCCCAGTCGATGCACGCGAGAAGCTGGTTCGTCGCTTGCGTGGATACTCCTATGCCACCTGAATCGCTTGGACTTGCAATGGCTTCTTGGCATCCGTTAACTGGCACATCCGGTTCTCGATGCGAAGTCGCCCGTCGTGGGGGTGGCTCGACCGTGAGTCTCCGTCTTGCTGCTTGGATTACCAGTATTGTGTTGCTTTTTGCGGCACTTGCGCCGACGCTGGCGCAGGCCGTTACCGCAGGTACCGAAGGTGTTGCACCATGGGCAGAAGTATGTACCACCTCGGGAATGCAGCCGAGTGCCAATTCGACGCCCGGCGGTGAGACACCGGCGCATCACGGCATCAAACATTGCCCATGGTGCGCCGGAAGCGGTCAGTACGGGGTTCTCCCCTCGTCAAGCCAGACACCTCAATTCGGCAGCCTAGTCCAAGACTCCCCCAGCGAGATTCGGAACCATCCGTCGGTCCGCATCACCTTTCGTGGCGCATCGCAGCCGCGTGCGCCACCCGCCTGCTCCTGACGTCGCCTTCGTCGTCCGCCTGCGTTGTGCGGACACGTTACCTCGTTCATCTTCAGGAGCCATCAATGCTTATCCCATTCAAGCCGCTGTCCGCGGCATGTCGCCATTCCGTAGCACTTGCACTGGCTGCAGCGTCTTCTGCCGCCTCGATCCCCGCATTCGCGCAACCGAATGCCCTGCCCGACATCACCGTCACGGGTACGCGCGAGGGGCAGCGCATCGACCAGACCCCCGCCTCGATTGGCGTGGTGCGTGAAGATGCCGTCAAGCTGGTCAAGCCCGGTCATCCCTCGCAGATCCTGGGTCAGGTACCCGGCACGGCCGCGGGCGTTACCAATGGTGAGGGACACAACACCGCGATCCGCCAACCCTTCACCACCGCACCGGTCTATCTCTTTCTCGAAGACGGCATACCCATACGTTCCACCGGCTTCTTCAACCACAACGCACTTTACGAGATCAACCTGCCGCAGTCCGGCGGTCTTGAAGTGAATCGCGGGCCGACCACGGCACTCTACGGGTCCGATGCGATTGGCGGTGCGGTAAACGTACTAACCCGCACACCGCCCGCCGCGACCGAATTCTCCCTATTTGGCGAGGCCGGCAGCTTTGGCTGGAAGCGCCTCCTGGGCAGTGCCGGCACCACCGCAGGTGACGCTGGCCTGCTGGTCAATGCGAATCGCACCCATACCGACGGCTGGCGCAGCAAGACTGCCTACGACCGCGAAAGCCTTACCGCGCGCTGGGACCACGCCATCGACGCCAACACCGTCGTCAAGACCGTGTTTTCGACCACCGATATCGACCAGGAAACTGGCGCCAATTCGCCGCTCGTCATGGCCGACTATCTTGACAATCCGACCCGCAACTACAAGCCGATCGCGTTTCGCCGGGTGAGCGCAACGCGCCTGTCCGCCGCCTGGGAGCGCGAGACAGGGGACACGCTGCTTTCCGTCACTCCCTATTTCCGTGACAACAGCATGGATCTGCTGGCTTCGTTCAAGCTGACTGCCGGTGCCGGCGGGGACAACACGATCTCCTATGGCAGCAATCAGTCGTATGGTCTGCAAGCCAAGTGGCGCAAGGATTTCGATCAGCGCCGCGCGCGGCTGATCGTCGGCATTGACATGGAATCCAGTCCCGGCGCGCGCAAGGAAGACCGCATCAATGTCACCGTCAGCGGTGCCGGCGCATCGCGCATCTACAGCGCCTACACCGTCGGCGCCCGCGTGTATGACTACAAGGTCACCTTTCGCGGTATCTCGCCCTATGTCCATGGCGAATACAGTCTGAACGACCGCCTGCGCTTGTCAGCAGGGCTGCGTCATGACCACGTCGGTTTCAAGTTCGAAAACAACATCAAGGCAACCAGCGTGCTGGCCACCAGCCAGTACGGCCAGGCCGGCGACGCCTCGATCAGCTACGATCATCTGAGCCCGAAATTCGGCGCCACGTGGGCGCTGACTGCTGACACCCATCTTTACGGTTCGATGAACCACAGCTTCCGCGCCCCGTCGGAAGGCGACCTGTTCCGGCCCGCCACCAGCACCACGGCCCCGCTGGCGGCGCTGGCGGCACAGTCCGCCCTGACCTTGAAGCCGGTCAAGGGCGATCAGGCCGAGATCGGCCTGCGCGGCCGCGCCTCAGGCATGAGCTACGACCTGGTGGCTTATGAGCTGGTCAAGACCGACGACATCCTGACCTACACCGATCCGGTTACCAATGCCCGCTCCAGCTCCAACAATGGCAGCACACGCCACCGTGGTGTCGAGTTGGCGCTGGGATTCCCGCTGGCCAAGAACTGGCGCGCCGATCTTGCCCTGTCCAAGGCCAGGCACCACTACAAGACCTGGATCGTTCCCGGCGGCACCACGCTGTCCGGCAGGGAGATGGCGGCGGCGCCGCGCACGCTGGCGAACTCACGCCTGACATGGACGCCCGACGACAGCAGCAGTTTGCAACTGGAGTGGGTGCACCTGGGCTCGTACTGGCTCGATGATGCCAACACCGACAAATATAATGGGCACGACCTACTCAACCTGCGCGGGGGTATCGCGCTGGGCAAGCAGTTGCGCCTGTCAGCCTCGATCAACAACCTGGCCGACAAGCGCTATGCCGACAGCGCCAGCATTTCCGGCGGCGTGCCGGTGGCCTCGCCCGGTTTGCCCCGGTCGTTCAACCTCGGTCTGGAGGCCAAATGGTAGGCGGGGTAGTCGGCCTTCTGGCGGCAAGCGCCCTGCTATGGAGCGTTGGTGCTCTGGCCCAGGGCGGCCATACCAGGCACGGCGCCGATACCGCCGGGGCGACGGCCCAGGCGCCGGACCGTTCGCGCGCCGGCCTGGGAATCGGCGTCGCCGTGGCGCCCTCGGGTAAACTCTGGGTCGTCGGCGTGGATCGCGAAGGGCGCCTCTTCATCCGGACCCGTGACGATGGTGACCGGGAATGGGGTGTGCCGCGCCTGCTCGACATCGGCAACGACAAGATTGCGGCCGACGGTGAAAACCGGCCCAAGATCGCGTTCAGCACCGCCGGTCATGTGGTGATCTCCTACACGCAGCCGCTGGCCAAGCCCTACACGGGCGAGATCCGCATGCTGCGCTCGGAGGACGGCGGCGCCAGCTTTACGCCGCCGCTTACCGTGCACCGCGACCGGCAGGTGATCACCCACCGTTTCGAGTCGATCGCCTTCGACGCCAGCGGCACGCTGCACACGGTGTGGATCGACAAACGCGACCAGGTCCTGGCGGCACGCGGCACCTATCGCGGCGCCGCGCTCTACCGCAACGAATCGCGCGACGGCGGCAAGAGTTTCGGCCCCGACCTCAAGCTGGCCGACCACAGTTGCGAATGCTGCCGCGTCGCCCTGGCGCCCACGCCGGACGGTGGCATCGCGGCGATGTGGCGACATGTCTTCGCACCCAATATTCGCGACCACGCCTTTGCCATACTCGACACAGCGACCGCGGCACCGATGCGCGCCAGCTTTGACGACTGGCAGCTCGATGCCTGCCCGCATCACGGTCCGGGGCTGAGCCCGGCGAGCGACGGTGGCTACCACGCGGTCTGGTTCGGCGAAAAGGTCGGGCGTGCCGCCGTGCGCTATGGCCGGCTGGCTGCCGACGGCTCGTCGCGCGGCGCCGCGCGCGAGGTGCCGGATCCGCGCGCCGAGCATGCGGATGTTTTGGCATTGGGCGCTACCGTGGCGATTGTATGGCGCAGCTTCGACGGTCGCCAAAGCCGCCTGCGCGCCTGGCTATCCAGCGACGAAGGCGCCAGTTTCGCGTTGCGCGAACTGGCCGCCAGCGAGGATGAAAACGACCACCCGCGCCTGCTTTTGACGCCTGTCGGGATACGCGTACTTTGGCGCACCGCGAAGGAATTCCATGTCATACCGCTTGTATCTTGAGTCCGTGTTGTGCGGCGTGCGTCGCGGCACCGGCTGGCTGATCCTGAGTTCCGGTGCCCTGGCCGCACCCGGCGGCGTTCAGGACTTCGGCATCGACACCTGGGCAAAGCTGCAACGCAATGCCGTGAAAGCCCAGGCGGTGGTATTCACAACCACCGAATGCGCTCACTGTCCAGCCGTGATCGAACGCCTGGCAACTGCGCTGGGGAAGCCGCCGCGCCGGGTAGGTCTTGCCGTGGTCGTCATGGATGGCCAGGAGCAGCCGGCAGCACTGCTGGCCGATCGCCACTATCGCCTGGCCGATACCCTGTATGCCTTCGATGGCAACTCGCTGGCGCTGCGTCATCGGGTCAACCCGGAGTGGCGCGGCCTGACGCCGTACGTGGTGCTGTTGCCGGCCAAGGGTCCGGCGCGCTATTTCAACGGCGCACCGCCGGCCGCCGTCCTTCAGTCGTTCCTGCAACAATGAGTGCAACTGTGAAACGGCGATTGTCGATCGAGCACATTGCCGGGGCGCTACTGGTCCTGGGGCTGCATGGTGTCGCGCTCCGAATCTTGCTCGACTATCGCCTGATCACCGTTCCGGCGCAGGTTCCGGCGTTGATGGTGAACCTGATCGCGCCCGCGGTCGTGCAGCCGATTCCGATTCCGAAGGCGACTCCGCTGGTTGTCCCGAAAATAGCGGAGCCCGCCAGTATCCTTTCATCGCACCGCAGTGACGCGCCGCCCACCGCACCGGAGATGCCGGCCACTGCCGCGTCACCGATGATGCCGACAGTCGCCGTGTCACCGGCGCCGACTCCTGATGCTCCACAAGCCCCGGTCAGGCTTTCCAGCGAGCTGGCGGTCTCGTGTCCTGATCGCAGCGAACCCGAGTATCCGCTGGCCTCCCGCCGTCGCAACGAAATCGGTACGACGCTTCTTCACGTCGAACTTGATGACAAGGGTGTGGTCGCTGCTGCCGCAGTTCTGGAAACCAGTGGCTCGTCGCGTCTCGACGACGCGGCGGTCGCCGCCGTCAGGCGCTGGCGATGCAAGCCGCCGCTACGCGACGGGCAGGCGGTACGCGCCTACGCCCGCCAGACCTTCAAGTTTGTCCTTCAAGGCAGCTGACAATGGAATCCACAACGCAAACCCTGGGTTTTGCCCACTTTCTCGCCAATACCGACAGCATCGGCAAGCTGGTGCTGATTGCGCTGCTGTTACTGTCGCTGGCCAGTTGGTACCTGATCGTCACGCGCGCCATCGCCAACACCCTGGCGCAGCGCCGCGCGACAGCGTTCCTTGCCGGATTCTGGAACGCCGCCTCACTCGACGAGGTGCGCACTGCGTTGGCGGCCCGGCCAGTGGATAACGCCTTCGCCGACCTGGCGCAGGCAGCGCTGAAGGCCGCTGGCGACGGCGAAGCCCGTCATCCCCACCGGCTCGCCGCGGCGGGCGGCTTAAGCGAATTTCTGACCCGTGCGCTGCGCAATGGCATCGACCAGGAAGCCGCGCGCAGCGAGCACGGTCTCACGGTGCTGGCATCTGCCGGTTCGGCTGCACCCTATGTCGGGCTGTTCGGCACGGTCTGGGGCATTTACCATGCCCTGGTCCAGATCGGGCTGTCGGGGCAGGGGACGCTGGACAAGGTGGCGGGCCCGGTCGGCGAAGCGCTGATCATGACCGCGCTCGGGCTGGCCGTGGCGATCCCGGCCGTGCTGGCCTACAATGCCTTCAACCGCCGCAACCGGATGTGGCTGGCGCGGCTCGACGCCTTCGCCCACGACCTCTACGTTCTGGCCACGCTGGGACCGGTGACCGCCGGCCAGGGAGCCGCATGATGGCGATGGGCAGTTTCAACGGCCGTCAGCACCAGGCGCCGCTGGCCGAAATGAACGTGGTGCCGCTGGTCGACGTGATGCTGGTGCTGCTGGTGATCTTCATCGTCACCGCCCCGCTATTGACCCACTCCGTGAAGATCGACCTGCCGCGGGCGGCGTCGAACGCGAACGCGACCAAGCCGGCGCACATCGAGTTCGCGATTCGTGCCAGCGGCGAGATGTTCTGGGCCGGCGAAACGGTTGCTGACGCCGCCCTGGCAGAGCGCTTCGCCGCCGCCGCGCGGCAGCAGCCGCAACCCGAACTGCATATCCGCGCCGATCGCGATGCGCGCTATGAAAGCGTGGCCCGGGTCATGAGCATGGCGGCGAAAGCCGGTCTGACGCGCATTGGCTTCGTTACCGAGCCAGCGCCAGATTGAAATTGCACACGCTGCCACCACGTGGGTTCGCGCCCAACTTCAGTCATAGGGTCAGGACGACGCTCACCGGGAAGATTTTCCATTGACGGGATATTCGGCAATGAGATCCCTTGATCAGCCAGCAGCGATCCAGCTTTTCGCTGGAAGTCTCGGGTTGAAGGCTGCACAATGTCGCCAGTCCGGGATGAAGCCTGCTGCAGTTTTCGCAGAGCATGGTGCGCACGGCATCGAGTGTAGTCGGCGAATCGTCTCCCGCGGCGAGCGATTCGGCGATCCGGGTGTTCATTTCCCCAACCAGGTCACGCCGTCGATCGAACCGACCCAATCGGGTACGCCAGAGGCTACCTACCTTTCCGGCCTGGGCCAGCATATCCAGCGTATCGTGTAAAGGGGGAGGGCGTGCTTCCAGGGAAGGCGGAGTGCTGACGTGGTGGCGGTTCATTGCTGCTTTCGAAGGCTGGTGGCGCTTATCGGCGGATTCTCGATTGACCATTGCGAAGTTCCGGATCTGACCGGGTTGGCAAGGCAGTTTCGCTGCCGGCGATCACATCGCTGCAATGTCCCGGATCGGAAGTCCTTGGAGCGGGAGGTGCGAGGCAGCCCCCGGGTCGTTCCGACGCTGTGTCGTTTGACGGCGTTTCAGCCTTGCCGCGAGCGCTTTCGCGTCGAAACGCGCATTTACCTCGCCCCGCAACTCCTTGCCGGCCTTGAAATGCGGCACCCATTTGCCGGGTACGTCAACCCTCATCCCGGTGCGCGGGTTTCGTCCGAGCCGTGGCTTGCGGTAGATCGTGCAGAAGCTGCCGAATCCGCGGAGTTCGACGCGGTCACCTGCCGCAAGGCGATCCTTGAGCGCCTCCAGGATCACCGTAATTGCGATCTCAATGTCGTCAATGCCGAGCAGGTCGGTACGCTTTGCCAGTCTGGCGACAATGTCTGATCGATTCAATTTCACAGTTCACTCTCCGGTGGCGAACCAGACCGGCGACGGCGTTTCGGTGGAGTCCTGTCGGCGTGTCGGTGATCCGATCATGGCGAAACCGCCTTCATGTCATTGCTTTTTCACATGCCGCGGCGAGATCCCTGTCGCTGATCTTTCCGTCCTTGTGCAGTCGCATCAGTATTCCCAGCGGCTTCGGGATGGCGCGCCCGGACTCGTAGCGCGAGCCACCAGATTGTGTAACCCCGTAGCGTTCCCAGTAGTCCCGTTGATTTAGGCCGAGCGCCTTGCGCTCGCCGGTCAGGTCGGAAATTCTGGCTTTTCTTTTCTTTGCCATGTTGAGCTCCAAGACAATTTCGTCGGGTATGTATTTAATTCGTCACCGAGCGTCAGACCACGGCGACAGTCGGGTGCCGACCTTGATTCCTGATGCTAGGCACCCTGATTCGGCGGCAAGTTCAGCTAGTTCTGGGATGAGGTGGCGGCTTGCGCCTGGGTGAGAAGGTTCTTGGCATCGGACTGCGCGCTCTTGTCAGCGGCGCGCTTTGTGCTTTCTGCAAACTGGGGTATGGCGATTGCCACGAGGATTCCTATGATGGCGAGTACCATCAGCAATTCGATCAGCGTAAAGCCACGGGCGGTTTTCACGATATTTTTCCTTGTGCGGTGAGCGTGCCGGGTATCAAGGCATGTTATGGACCGCAATCGCCACCAGCAGGAGGCTGACGATTGCAATGATCAGCAGCATTTCTATGAGGGACACGCCCGTGACCGACTTATTCCAGGTGTTTCCAGACCCAAACTGACGGATAGTTCGCAATGCTGACCTTCCTAGTATTCGATATTCGATGCCGCTTGATGCCAAAAGATTAAATGATGTCGTCCTTGCAAAGATTAAGATTTGTTAAATTTTGAATCCTTTTCAAGCATGTTTTGGTTGGTCGGATTTGCATAAAAAGCGGAAACAAAAAGACTAAGCTGACATTTACTTGAGGTGTTGAGCAATACAGGCCGCCGTATCGAAATTGACAAAAATACCAAAAGCACCAGACTGGGAACAAAGAGGTGTCAGTGTCGGTAACGGATGTTTCGCGCGCCGGGTACGGCAGCCGATTTCTGATGTGGTTTCCGGGCAGTGCCCGGAGGAGCTCCCAGTATTCGCTTGGGGTCTTCCGGCGCAGTCGCAGATGGGAGTGCAGTCATGGTTGCGGCAATTGCAGCGATAGGGGGCCAGGGTGTGATGGCGTCGCTGGGCAGCCTGAGCTTCGCGGCTCGAAACGGGCGCCCATTGGCGGTAGGTGCGGCAGCTACGACGGGAAATCAGTTACCCGTCCGCAAAGTTCCCAAGCAACCGCCGCCCCCTCCGCCGAGCGCCGAGGTCAAGATTTCCGATGCCGGAAAAAAGGCGCTGGCCGCCGCGGACATCCAATTGACCTCGAAGCCAGGCTTTGTCGCGGCGGAGTCGGCAGCTTTTGCCAGGGCAAACGGGGTGGCGCCCGCCGATGTCGGAGTGGCCGGGTCGGTGCCACCCGTGGGGGCAAGCAAGGGTGTGTCGAGCGCCGGGAGTTCCGAGGCCGTAATATCGGATCGGGCGCTGGTGTCATTGATTCTTGCGCTGCTTGCCGAGGTGCGTAGTTCGGATAACGCGGCGGTGGTGGCGCAGGCCAGTCACCTTGTGGCGAGCTTGTAGCCGCCCACCTGGCCTGATCCAGCTGGAGTTGTCATGAATATCGCCTCACCCCGACTTCACTTCGGCGCGCTTCACAGGGAATTGATCCAGGCACGGACCGATCCTCGGGTGGAGGCGATAGCGCGCTCCCTACATCTCGATCTGACGGATGAAAGTGTCTGGCAACGGGTTCTGGGCCAGGCTGAACGCAACTATCAGCGAGGACTTGTGGCAGCCTCCATAGTGGATTCGGTCGCCAGTCCGGCCCAGGGCCGCGCCGGCCATTCAGCGGCGGCCATATCGGCGTATCAGGCGATCGATCGGCTGTAGCGCCAGTTAGCGCCCGCGCTCACCGGGCTGGGTCCGCCGACGCTGGGCGACCTTGGCTTGCAGGTAGCCGCGGAGTTCCTTGAACGGGACGGGCTTCTGATAAACGGTTACCGTTTCGGGCAGCCCGCCGCGTTTCTGGATTTCGCTATCGTCCATGCCCGTCACCACAATGATATCCATGCTGTCGAGTTCGGGATTCTGGCGCAGCCGCCAGATCATTTCAAACCCGTCGACACCTGGCATCAAGAGGTCGGCAATGAGCATGTCCGGTGGTTTCAGGCCGATGTTGAGGAGGCCGTCGATACCATTGCTGACAGTCCTGACGGTAATCGGCAAGGCCCAAGCCGCGATGTTCTTCTGGTAAAGCCTCTGCAGGTCGGGGTTGTCCTCGGCAATGAGGACGTCGATACCTTCGCGCTGCGCGTCTCTCGCGGACACGTCGCCGCGCTTGCGCAAGTGAGCCTCGACCGACTGGATGCTGACTCGGCGATGTCCACCGCTCGTTTTCCAGGCATGCAGTTCACCGTCTTCGGTCATCTGCTGAACCTTCCCCAGGGAGAGTCCCAACAGCCTTGCGGCTTCCCGGGTGGTGCAGTACCCGTCTCGCTCTGGCGGAAGGCTGTTGGCGGTCGTCGAACCTTGAATACTCGAAACCATCACTGGGAGATCGTTCCAGGCCTTACCAGCGGCTTAACCGGGGAGCGGCCGGAACCGGCGATGAAAAGGAGGCTTTCCATTCCACACCAAGATACAAAGATTCAAAAAGTGCAACTTCAATCATAACTGTGAAATGTAACACAGTCGTGGTCCTGAATCGAAATTACACAGGTCATCGCCTGATGTGGGGCGCCCGCGTTGCGATGTAGTGGCGGGAAGGTGAGCGGAGTGTTCTCCCGAGCCCTTGGCACTTGCTGGAGCCATAACGACCGGCTTGGACGACAAAAATACCAAAACAGCACAATTGACATTTCTGCCATTAGTGGCATTTAATGAATAAATTTGATATATTTGCTATCAATGTTCCCCAGCTTGACAAGGGCAGGCAGCCTGTTCTGAACCCGGCGGTGTGATCGAAAAATGCGGACCACCAAGCGAAACGTGAAAGCCTTCTGCACTACCCGCGAAGCGGCAGACCTGCTCGGAATTTCCATCCGTACCGCGCAGCTGTGGTGCGAGAGCGGCTTGCTGGTTGCATGGAAAACGCCTGGCGGACACCGTCGCATCCTGCGCGAATCGATCGATCGTCTGCTGCGTATCGCCGATGTCGTGGTGCCCGGAGAGGGGCGGTGGCTCCCGCCATCCCCAAAATTGTTTTTGCCCCCGAGCGGCGCCTGGCAGCAAGTGAAAGTGGCGGCCGGCTTCCACATCCTGGTTGTCGAGGATGACGAAGACCTGCGTCGCCTCTATGCATTCCACCTCAAGCGCTGGTCGATCCGGCCGACCGTCGAAACGGCGGCAAATAGCCACGAAGCGCTCGCGCGGCTGGCCATGAGGCGGCCCGACATGATGATCCTCGATCTCAACATGCCGGGTCTGGATGGCTTCCATCTCCTGCGCAGCCTGAACGAGGAGGGGGGGGCGACAGGCATGGTCACGGTGGTGGTCAGCGGGCTATCCCCCGGCGAGATCGAGCGCCTGGGCGGGCTCCCCGGCGAAATCACGGTCTTTTCGAAGCCGGTGCCCTTCAAGGAACTGGCGGTGATCGCCGAGGGGGCTGCAGGCGCCCGCAGTGCGGTCGCGGAACGTAGGTTTCTATGAATGTTCGGCCGAAGTGGCGCGGGAGGATCGCAAAATGAAACAGAGGGTGCTCGTGGTGGACGATCAAGCGGACATTCGCCGTCTGGTGCGCATGACGCTGGATATCGGCGAATACGAGGTGTACGAGGCGGCAACAGGAGAGATGGCCATCGAGTCAGTCATCGCCGTCAAGCCACAGGTCGTGCTGATGGACATCATGATGCCAGGCAGCATCGATGGACTGGGTGCCTGCAGCGCCATCAAGGCAGATCCACGGCTTGCGGGTGTATCGGTAGTCATGCTGACGGCGCGGGGACAGCAGGCTGATATCGACGCCGGTTCGGCGGCAGGCGCAGATGCCTACCTGGTCAAGCCTTTCAGCCCATTGCAGCTACTTGATGTCGTCAGCGGCCTGGTCAAGGCCGCGGGACGGCCCCGGTAGGCCACCAAATGGCATCGATGGCCTCAGCAGCCCCGCCCATGAACGCCGATCCCTGGCTCAATGTCCTGAGCCGCGCGGTGATGGCAGCCAATGACGGGATCATGATCGTGGAAGCGATCAGGGGCGCGCTCTGCGTCGTGTTCGTGAACTCCGCCTTTGAGCGCATCACGGGATATGCCAGCGCCGAGGTGGTGGGGAAGCGTCCAGGAATATTGCATTGCAATGATGTTGAGCAGATGGCCTTGCGCGACCTGCAGCGTGCGATTGCCGAGGAGAAGGCGATCACAGTCGTGCTGCGTAACTACCGCAAGGACGGTGAACTATTCTGGAACGAGCTCACGGTCGTTCCCGTGCATGACGACGCCGGCAGGCTTTGCCATTTCGTCGGCATACTCAAGGACATCACCGCCCAGAAGAACGCCGAGCGCGAGTTGATGTCATGGGTCATGAGGCTCGACGCGCTGACGACCATGAGCGCCGACGGTCTGGTGACCTTTGATCGCGCCGGCTATCTGTCGTATGCGAACAATGCCTTCTATTCGCTGACCGGCATCACGGCGGTAGAGCTGCGTGGAATCGACCTGGCTGGTTTCGACCGACTGTTTGCCCGTCAATGCGGGTCTGGACACGCCTACCTGCCCGTCGGCGAGTTTCTTCGGACGGATGGGGAGGGCGGCGCGGCCGAAGCCATGAATCCCTGCCCGACCAGTACCTGCGAGTTCAGGTTGGCGCCTCCGAACGGTCGAATACTCGTCCGCACCATTCGCCGCGACGCTCACGGCAACACGCTCCTGTACCTGAGCGACGTCACCTGGCAGCGACGACTCGACGAAATGAAAAGCGAATTCCTGGCGACCGCCGCCCATGAACTACGGACGCCGATGGCCAGCATACTCGGGTATGTCGAGCTGCTCCTGGTCAGGGACTACGACGTAAAGACGCGAACCGAATTGCTCGAAATCATTCTTCGTCAGGCGCGCCGCTCTTCGGGTCTGGTCAATGAACTGCTCGACCTGGCACGGATCGAGGCAGGCGGCAGCAAGGACTTCAAGATCAAGAGCCATGACCTGCGAAGCATCGTGGCGGAAGTGACCGCAGCACTTACCGGTGCCTATCCGCAAATCACCAGCATTCCTTTTGACCGGCCCGCCCCGGCCATGGTGGACAGGGAAAAGATCCACCAGGTGCTGTCCAATCTCGTGAGTAATGCGGTCAAGTTTTCCGCCGACGAGCATCCCGTGGTTATCTCAATGGCGATCCGGCACCTCGCCATGCACGATGAGGTTGGAATCACGGTTGCCGATCAGGGAATCGGCATGACGCCGGAACAGCAGGTTCGCTTCGGCGAGCGCTTCTATCGATGCGATCCGTCGGGCTCCGTACCCGGTACCGGTCTGGGAGTCGCCCTGTGCAAGGAAATCATTACCCATCACGGCGGGACCCTGGAACTGCAGAGCGAGTTCGGTCGGGGAAGTCGCCTGACCATCTGGCTGCCGCTGGCAACGCCAATCCAGCAGCCGGCGGCAGGCCTATCTGAACAGCGTTCGGCGGACTGTCTAGCGAGCTGCAAGACCAGCCCCGTGCAGACCGAGACGCAGGCAAAGGCGCATATGCCATGAACACCAGCACCGCAGAACTCGATGCAGCAAATGCCCAGATGTTTCGTGTCCTGGGGGACTTGAAGAAGGTCGTCCATCAGCGCAACGCCGCCCACGACGAAATGATCGAGCGCCACTTCGATTCCATGTATCTCCTGGCGCTTGGCGCAGATATTCGCCAGGGTCGGGAGCCGACTCGGCTGGCCCGGGTCGGCGCGACCGCGGAGATCATTGCACGGGCGGCAGGAGCGTCAGGCGAATTCTGCGGGATGATCCGGAAAGCGGCGCCGCTTCACGACATAGGCATGGTGGCGATTCCGGACGATATCCTGCTCAAGGACGGGGAACTCGATAAAGAGGAATGGCTGCTGTGGCGAGGCCATACGGAAATCGGCAGCCGCATTCTCACCCGGACGCTGGATACCCCATTGATGCGCCTGGCCGGCGAAATTGCACTCAGCCATCATGAGGCTTACAACGGCAGCGGATACCCGGCCAATCTGGCCGGCGAAGCCATTCCCTTGTCAGGGCGGATTGTGGCGGTGGCCGACTATCTGCAGACGCACATGCCAACCGCGCAAGACGGCCATGAATCCGCGAAGCGGTGGGCAATTCTGGAAACCATACCCGCCATGCGCGGGATTCGATTTGACCCGCAGGTTGTGGATCAGCTGCTCGACAGCCTGGACTCTATTGACGAAGCCTGCGCGCAGATCAGGCAGGAAGCCAGGAGTTTCGAGGGGCTGGTGGCCACAGGGAAATCGGTGCTTCCCTGTGATGCAACGGACACGAATGTAGAAGGAACATCGAAATGAAGCGAATATTGCTGGTCGACGATCATTCGGACATCCGGCGCCTGATTCGAATCACCCTCGGCAAGGACTTTGACGTGCTGGAGGCCGAAGACGGACCCAGCGGGCTGGAAATCGCCCGCCGCCAAAGGCCCGACCTTGTGGTACTCGACGTCATGATGCCCGGTGATCTCGATGGCCTCGGCGTTCTGGATGCCATCAAGGCGGACCGCAGCCTCGTCCAGACCCGCGTGATCATGGTCACCGCCCGCGGGCAGGCAGCCGACTATGAGGATGGAATGAAGCGTGGAGCCGATGCGTACTTCATCAAGCCATTCAGTCCGCTGCAATTGGTCGCCGCCATTAAAAACGCGCTGGAATAGTGAGATTACGATGAGCCAGGAACCTCAAATGGAGGATAGTCCTCTTCCGATGCATGGCCAGTCCGCGCGCCTTCCAGGTAGTGCCAGATCCGTCGCCCTGCATGACCAGTTGTACCGCTATGCCGAGGATCTGCAGCAAATGATCGAGCGTAACGGCAAGCTCGAGGCGCACTACGAGGCGCTGCGCGAAACCTGTAACCAGTTGTCGGAAGGGCGCGATGAACTCGATCGTTTGCTGCATGCCTCGCGTGACATCCACGTGGTTACCGATCCTTCCGGAGCCATCGTGCAAGCCAACCCGGCCGCAGAAAGGCTTGGGCCACGCGATTCGATGGTGGGTCTCAAGCTCGAAGCCTGGGTTCAGTCAGCCTACATTGCCGCATTCCTTGCCTTGCAGCAAGGAACCGCCACCAACGGGACGCTGGGTGACCGGGAGTGCGAACTCCATTTGACGAGCGGGCTGCCAGGTAACCCGACGATGATTGTCATTGCCAGCGTCATCGGTGTGCGACGCGACGGAGAACTGCACTTCCTGCACTGGATCCTTCGGGACGTCACGCACGTTCGTGAGTCGGAGTTCGAAACCCGCTTGTCTTCGATGGTATTCCGGAGCTCCGCCGAAGGCATCATCATTACGGATGTCGAAGGCGAGATTCTCGCTGTGAATCCGGCCTTTACAAGAATCACCGGGTATACGGCCGCCGAGGCGATCGGGAAGAATCCGCGGATTCTCAGTTCGGGAATGCAGCCGCCGAGCTTCTACGCCGAGTTCTGGCGCGCCCTGCGCGAAGAGGGTGTCTGGCAGGGGGAAATCTTCAATCGGAGAAAGAGCGGTGAGGTCTATCCCGAGTGGCTGAACGTCACCACGGTACGCGACAACGAAGGTCAGATTCTCAGTTACATCGCCATACTGTCCGATCTTTCGCGCCTCCTGGCGGCCGAAAAGCAGCTGGCCTACCTGGCACACTACGATTCGCTGACGAAGTTGCCGAACCGGCATCTCTTCGGCGATCGTCTCGATCGGGCCGTCGCGCAGGCGCGGCGTACGCAACAGAAGTTCTCGCTGCTGTTCGTTGATCTCGACAGATTCAAGCCGATCAACGATCGCTTCGGACACCTCGCCGGCGATGGTGTTCTCAAGGAAGTGGCGACCCGGCTGCAAGGCGGAGTGCGGGAGTCGGACACCGTCGCCCGGCTGGGGGGGGACGAATTCGTCATCATTGCTCCCGGACTGTGCGGCGAGGCCGAGATCGGTCGTCTCTGCGCGAAGCTCATTGATGCCATCAGTCGGCCGTTGAGCATCGACTCCCACGAGTTGTCCGTTGGCGGCAGCTTCGGCTGCGCGGTGTATCCCGATCACGGAACGGACGGACTTGACCTCTTGAAGAGGGCCGATGAGGCAATGTACCGTGCCAAACACGTGGGCGGCGGCAGTTACGCTCTGTTCGGCCCGCTGCCCAGGCTCGCTACTTAGCCGGGGCTTCCGTGTGAATCCCATGGGCCTTTCCATGAAGCGCTTGATGGCCTTGCTGGCGGCTGTCGGCGTGATGCTTGCAACTAACGCCGGTGTACACGCCGAGTCCGCTCCGTCAAGACTGCTTATCGGTCTTACCGCCGAGTTCGGCATGCCCGGAAGCCATGCGGCCCAGGCGATCGAAAGGGGTATTGAATTCGCGATCAGCGAGATCAACTCTCGGGGCGGCGTCCTGGGGCGGACCCTGGTCCTGACTAAAAGAGATGACCGTGGGGTGCCGGCGCGGGCGGTCGATAACTTCAAGGAACTGGCGGCCAATCCTGATGTCGTCGCCGTATTCTGCGGGCGCTTCTCGCCGGTGGCGATTGAACTTGCCCCTCTCGCCAACACCATGCGTCTGCCATTGCTCGATCCCTGGGCCGCGGCAGATGAAATCGTTCGGCAGCCGTCCCCGAATTTCGCGTTCCGCTTGTCGCTGACCGACACCTGGGCCATGGAGTCCCTGCTCAGCCATGCCCGGGCGCGGGGGCTGGGCAGCATACTGCTGATGTTGCCGAATAACGGGTGGGGGCGAAGCAACGAGGCAGCAGCCGTGGCCCATGCGAAGCGGATGCGCGGTCTGCGGCTGTCCGTGGCCTGGTACAACTGGGGTGAAACCGAGTTTGCCTTGCATCTGGCCCAGGCGCATCGCGAAGGCGCACAGGCCGTGATCATGGTGGCCAATGAGTTCGAGGGGGCGCGGATCGTCAAGCAGATGGCCAGCCTGCCCGCCGCCCAGCGCCTGCCAATGCTTTCACACTGGGGTATCGTTGGCGGCGACTTCGTCACGGCGACAGGCGAGGCATTGCACGCCGTTGACCTGGTCGTGGTGCAGACCTTCAGCTTCGCCGGTGCAAGCAGTCGCCGTGCCCGGGAAGTCGCCGCCGGCGTCAAGCGGCAATTCGGGATCGACGTCGATGACCTGCATGCGCAGGTCGGATTCGCCCATGCCTACGACCTCACCCACCTGCTTGCGGCTGCCATAGAGAAAGCCGGACGCCACGATCGTGGCGTCATTCGTGATGCACTCGAGCGCATTGATCGGTACGACGGCTTGCTTCGTACCTACCGCCGTCCCTTTGCAGTCGGCGATCACGAGGCGCTCGATGCAAACCAGCTGTTCATCGCCCGCTTCGACGCCAAAGGCAAGCTGCGGCCAATCGCCCGGCGCTGATCCAATGACAAATACGTCTTCGATCCGTGAGCGCTTTTTGTCGCTCAACCTGCGGCAGAAGATCGTCGTCTCGCTGCTCTTGCTCGCATTGCCACTGGGCGTCATTCTGGTGTTGGGCGCCTACTTTGCGGCGAGCTACCAGATCAACCACCAGATGCAGCTCCTGCTCGAAGGGCGGGCGAACGTCGAAAAGCGAGAGATCGAACTTCCACTTGCCGCCGCCATCGCCATCGCCGAGTCGATCGCAGGGAACGCCGTCACGGCAAATGCGCTGGCCGATTCGCGTGGTCGTGAGACCTATCTAGTACCTCTGCTGCGCAACCAGAGGATCGCCATACCCGGAACCAGCATGACCGTGGTTGACTACCGCGGGCGCCCCGTCGCCAGCAATGTCATACCTGCACCTGACTATGCCGACGATCCGATTGTCGCGTCAGTACTCGGATCCGGAGCGGCGAGCGCGTCGATGAAGGTAGGAGGAGGGCCCGGGCCGGCGATTCAGGTGGCAATGCCGATTCGATACCAGCTAACCAGGCAAACCGAAGGCGCGGTCGTCCTGCGTATCCCGCTTGGCTCCCTGCTGGCACCCTATTCTGCCGCTGACAGCCAGTGGATCGCCTTCAATGGAACGGTGGTAGCGGGGAGCCGTCCCGTGCGGGCGGCTTTTTCGCTGGAGTCGCCCCTGCGCCTGGCGGCGCCGCTGGATCAAATGAAGCTCACCCTTACCGTCGCCCGTGACAAGGCAGAGGCGGTGCGGAGCATCAACCTCATCCTGCTTCTGTTTCTGGTGCTCGGCATCCTCGTGGTACTGGCCGTGGTAGCTTTTGCCCGTGCTGGGGCGCGGCTCATTGCGCGCCCGCTGGCCGACATCGCCGCCGCGGCCGAACAGATCGCCGCCAGCGGACGACCGGAGGCACGCTTGCCGGTTCGCCGTGATGACGAATTCGGCCGGCTGATGGCGGCCTTCAACACCATGGTGGATCGCCTGGCGGATTCCTATGCCGTGCTCGAGCGCCGCGTTGACGAGCGTACCCGGGCTTATCACCAGAGCCGCCAGGCGGCGGAGCGGGCAAGCCAATTGTTGCGTGAGGCCGTCAGCAGCATGGCCCTGGGCTTCACGATCTACGACGAGAACGACTGCCTGGTGATGTGCAACGAGGCCTACCTTGATTTCTATGCGGCCAGCCGCGACTTCATTGTCCCCGGGGCCAGCTTCGAGGAAATCGTGCGCAAAGGCGCCGAGCGGGGGCAGTATCCGGCGGCTGTCGGCGACATCGACGCCTGGTTCGCGCAACGGGTGGCACAGCATCGGAGCGCCAATGGCGAGGTCATCGAACAACGCCTGGCCGACGGACGCTGGCTGCTGATAGTCGAGTACCGCACCCCGAGCGGCTACACCGTCGGTAATCGCATCGACATAACCCAGCTCAAGGCCACGGCAGAGGCCCTGCGTGAGCGCGAGCTGTACCTTCGCGCCACGCTCGACAATCTGCCGTTCTTGTTCTGGCTCAAGGATGCAAACGGACGATTCCTTGCTGTGAATAAAGTGTTTTCGGATGCCTGCGGACAAGCCGGCCCGGAAGCCGTGATCGGAAAGACCGATCTCGATGTCTGGCCTGTCGACCTGGCCGAACGCTATCGCCGCGACGACGCCGATGTCATGGCCAGCCGGGGGATCAAGGCCGTCGAGGAACCTGTCGCGGGTGGTTCGGAAACCGGCTGGATCGAAACCTACAAAAAGGCCGTGGTTGGCGCCGATGGCAGCATTCTTGGCACGGTCGGTTTCGCGCGCGACGTCAGCGAGCGAAAGCGCATGGAACAAGCCCTGCAGGAAAGCGAGCAGCGCTGGCAGCTGGCCATTAGCGGGGCAAACGACGGTATCTGGGACTGGAATCCGCAGAACGGCAAGGTCTTCTTCTCGGATCGATGGAAGCAGATGCTCGGATACTCCCCGGATGAAATCGGTGACGCAGTTGAGGAATGGGTCTCCCGTATCCACCCACATGATCTTGAGGCCACGATGGCCGCCGTGCAGCAGCACTTGCGGGGCGAGAGTCAGTTCTATCTGAGCGAGCATCGACTGCTGTGCAAGGACGGAAACTACAAGTGGATCCTCGACCGCGGCCGGGCGATCAAGAATCCCGGTGGCGAAGCCATTCGCATGGCCGGATCGCATACGGATATTACCGAGCGCCGGGCCGCAGAGGAACGGGACCGTGAAAAGGCCGTCCAGCTCAAGGCGATCTTTGCCTTGAGTCCCGACGCCTTTGTTTCCTTCGGCGCCAACCATCGCATCGTGTTTGTCAGCCCGGCGTTCGAGGGGCTTACCGACCTCGAGGCGAAACAGATGATCGGCCTTGACGAGGCCGGATTCGCCGCGAGGCTTGCAGCGCGTTGCAGCGCGGAGGGGCCGTTTCCGGGGATGCAGGCCTTGCGGCAGTGCCAGCCTGATGCGGTTGCCAGACCGGAACCGAATGGAGCCGTCAGCAGCCTGTCCAGGGTGACGCGCGTCAAGCGACAGACGATCGAGATCGGCGGGCCGCCCCGGCGCGTGCTCCAGATCGGCATGCGCGAGTCGGCCGAGGAACCGGCGACGACCCTGATCTTTTTGCGCGACATCACTCATGAGTCCGAGGTGGAGCGGCTCAAAAGCGAATTTCTGTCCACCGCGGCCCACGAGTTGCGTACCCCGATGGCCAATATCTATGGCTATACCGAACTCCTGTTGCAAAACGACATCGCGGCTGATGAGACCGCCGAGTTCCTCGAGACGATCTATCGGCAATCGCAACTGATGATCTCGATCATCAACGAGTTGCTGGATCTGGCCCGGATCGAGGCGCGTCGCGGCAAGGATTTTGTGATCCGGCCCATCAATCCCGTCGAGTTGGTGACGGAAGTCATCGCCGCACTCAAGCCGCCACCCGGCCGGGCATCGCCGGAGGTCGGGCGGTGCGAGCTTCCCGGCGAAATTCGCGGCGACCGGCGCAAACTGACCCAGGCCATCAACAATGTGATTTCGAACGCCTACAAATACTCGCCTGGCGGCGGCTCCGTCAGGGTCGAGTTCAGCGCTAGTGATGCAGGGGGCATAGGCAGCGCGCTATCGGAAGAAAAGCCGATGTTCGGCATCCACATCATCGACCAGGGCATCGGCATGACCCCGGAGCAGGTGGCACGCGCCTGCGAGCGCTTCTACCGTGCCGACGCATCCGGCCAGATACCCGGGACCGGCCTGGGCATGAGCATCGTCCAGGAAATCATCGATCTGCATGACGGGCGCCTCGACATCGACAGCAAAATCGGCAAAGGCACCCGGGTCAGCTTGTGGCTGCCCCTGGTGCTCGAGCCAGCCACAATCTTATGAACCCAGACCGGAGGCGACCCATGCCGTTCCTATTCCGAAATCTTCTCGTCGCTTTGGCGCTGGCATCCCTGGCACCCGCGGCCTTCGCCGATCTCAAGGAGATCCGCGAGAGGGGCGAACTGCGCCACCTGGGCATCCGCTATGCCAATTTTGTCACTGGCGCAGGCGACGGCTTCGATGTTGAACTGGTGCAGGGTTTTGCCCGCCACCTTGGCGTCAAATACACACTGGTGTATTCCGACTTCTACAGCGTGGTCGCCGATCTCCTCGGAAAAAACGTGACACGCAAGGGGGCCGAGGTGGAGTTGTCCGGCAGCCTGCCGGTGAAGGGCGACATGATCGCCACGGGTTTTACGATCCTTCCCTGGCGTGAGCAGATACTCCTGTTCTCCGATGCCACCTTCCCCTCCCAGGTGCTGCTGGTCGCACGCGCCACGTCAAGCTACAAGCCCATCAAGGGCAGCGCGAGCCTGGATGGCGACATTGCCGAAACCCGGCGCTTCATTGGTGCCAAGAGCCTGCTGGTGATGGAAAAGACCTGCCTCGATCCGGCCAACTACGACCTGAAGGGCAAGGGATTCGATCTGCGGCCCTACACCCGCAGCACCAACATCAACGAAATGGTCCCGACCCTGCTCGAGGGCGGCGCCGAATTCACGCTGCTCGACGTGCCGTCGGCGATTCTCGACCTGCAGAAATGGGCGGGGCGCATCAAGGTGCTTGGCCCCATTTCACATACGCAGGAACTCGCGGCAGCCTTCCCGAAGTCCTCGCCGCAGTTGCGCGATGCGTTCAACGCCTATCTGCGCCAGATGCGAAAGGACGGCAGCTATGACGCCCTGGTTAGAAAATACTATCCGGGAATCCAGCGCTATTTCCCTGAATTCTTCGCCCGCGGAAACTAGCTCGCAATCATGAACCTCGGAGCGCGCAGCCAGATCCTGCTTGTTCGCCTGCCGGTGATCGTGGCGGCGGCCTTCGCGCTGTATTCGATGCTGCTCTACGCCTATTCCCTGCAGAACTGGCAGCGGATGAAGCGAGATACCCATGCCTTCCTGGTGGCCGACGGCCAAAGGCGGGCAGCCGTCCTCGGTGACTATGTCGGCGACCTGCGCAATGAGGCCGCGGTGCATGCCGACATTTACGAGATCAAGGCCTACCTCGCCAACCGCGATCTCGGCATGTCCCCGCGTTACGGCCTCGACGCAAGCCTTCAGGCAATCGAGGACAGGTTGCGATTCCATGCCGACAATCGGCCCAGCAGCGCGGGGAGTCGCATCATCTACTACGACCTTGATGGCAAGGTTCTGGCGGACAGCAATCCGGACCGACCGGTCCCGGTGCACGGCGCGCCTGCGGAAGGCAATAGAAAGGCCATGACGGTGGATACCGACAGGGGCATGTTGGTGGCTACCGAACCGGTGACGCAGAGGGAGGCCGTGGCTGGATGGGTCGTCACCGAAACACCGGCGCGCCTGATGTACCGCAACCTGATCGGCACCGAACACGCCTACAGGGAGTTGCTGCTGACGCCATCGGGCCATGCCATCGCCGGCGAAGGTGCCGGCAGCAGTGGCGGCGTTTCCTTGACACCGGCCCAGGTCAGGGCGATCGGCGCCGCCGAGAGCGGGGTGCTCCTGTCGGTCGCGGATATTGAAGGCCTGCGCCTCGATCCCGTTCTCGCCACCATGCTTCTGGTGAAAATTCCCGTGCCGGGGCTGGATCTGAGCCTGATCACCCTCATCGGCAGCGAGCGGGCCTTCGGTCATCTCGCCTCGCCGACCGTGCTGTTGGTCGCTGCGTTGGTTCCCGTTCTGCTGCTTCTGGGAGCGCTGAGACTGGACAAGATGCGCCGCGAATCCATGCGGCTGCAGGCCGAGGTCGAGGTTTCTGAAAGGGAGCGACGTTTCGCCGAACAGCGTGGCGCGGAAATGGCAAGCGAAATCGCGCGACGCCAGGTGATCGAGGCGGCGCTGACGGAGCGCAGCGAGCAGTTGAGAGCGATATTCTCCCTGAGCCCCGATGGCTTTGTATCGTTCGACCGCGAAAAGCGCGTCCAGTACGTGAGCCCGGCACTGTGCGGGATGACGGGGATCGATCCGGGCCAGCTCTTCGGCCTGCGCGAGTCGGCCTTCCTTGCCCGCATCAACCGGGACTGCGCGCGGGAAATGCAAATGCCTTCCCCGGCAGCATTATTGTCAGATCCGGACGCCGAACGACGCCATTTCATCGAGTTGGCGGGGCCGCCGCGCCGTCTCCTGGAATTGGGACTCCGCGTGGCCGAAGGAAAAACGATTTCGCAGATTCTCTGGTTCCGCGATGTTACCCGCGAAGCGGAGCTTGATCGCATGAAAAGCGAGTTTCTCTCCACCGCCGCCCACGAACTGCGTACGCCGATGGCAAGCGTTCTCGGCTACTCGGAGCTTCTTCTGACGCGCGGAGGCATGGGCGAGGAGGAAGGAGAGTTCCTCGAGATCATTCACCGGAACGCGAACCTGATGGCCTCCATTATCAATGAACTGCTCGACCTCGCGCGCATCGAAGCCCGGCGTGGCAAGGACTTCAAGATCGAGGACGTCGACCTTGGAATCCTGCTGCACGACGTCGTGGCCGATTTCAAGGCCCCTCTCAACAGGGCGGCGCCCGTCCTGCATCTCGAGCGAAGCTTTCCGGCGGTGGCTGGCGACAGGAGCAAGCTGACCCAGGCGGTCCTCAATGTCCTGTCGAACGCCTACAAGTACTCGCCAGCAGGGTCCCCGGTCGAAATCGCACTGGTTCAGGACGCGGTTCATGGCGGCGATTGCGGGCAACTGGGCATACGCATCCGCGATTACGGCATGGGCATGACTGCCGAGCAACTCGGCCGCGTGTTCGAACGCTTTTATCGTGCCGACACCTCGGGAAAGGTTCCGGGTACCGGGCTCGGCATGAGCATCGTCAAGGAGATCGTCGAGCTTCACGGCGGCCGGGTCGGGCTGGCAAGCCAGCCGGGCGAGGGGACGACGGTCACGATCTGGCTCAAGGCGGCGCTATCCGCTGCGGCTGACGAAGGGGCCGACGCCTCATTGCACCTCATGGAAAGCGAGACCGCTGCATGAACACTACCGCCTGGCTCATCGCAAACAAACGGCCCAGTGGGGCGCCCGTCGGGAAATTTTTTGAAAGGACCGGATCATGAGTACTGCCCTGCGAATTCTGCTTGCGACAGCCGCCTTCGCCCTGTGTCAGCCGCTCCGCGCGGAGGAGGAGGGGAGCTATCGCTTCTCCCCGGTCAACCAATATGGCATCGAGCTGACGGCAAGCTACTGGAACCCGATCATCGAGTATGTGACGAACAAGAGCGGCGTCAAGCTCCAGCTGAAAATCGGCCGCACGTCGGCCGACACCACGGCCTATGTACTGGCCAATGAAGTTGAGTTCATCTTTTCGAACCACATGTTCAGTCCCGAGCGCGAGCAACTGGGCTGGAAGGTATTTGCCAGGCGTGACACGCCACCCCTGCGCAGCCAGATCGCGGTCCTCTCCAGCTCCCCGGTAAACCGCCTGGAGGAGCTTGCCAACGAAGCCGTTGGCTTTCCCGGCCCCGAAGCGACCGTCGCCTACAAGCATTCCTATGCCCAGCTGCTGCACAGAAAAATACCCGTACAGGTCGTGTTTGGCGGAAACATGGATGGCGCCTTCGCCCAAATGGTCAGCGGCAAAGTCAAGGCCGTCGGCACCCACTCCCAGCTGAGCAGCGGCTGGTCGCAGCGGGAGGGGCATGCCGTGCGGGTACTCTGGCAGTCCGAGCCCCTCAATGACCTGGCGCTGATGGCGTCGAAGAGCGTTCCGGCGCGGGATGTTGCGGCGATCAGCAAGGCGTTTCTGGAAATGGGCCGGGATCCACAGGGGCAAAAGATCCTGTCCAGCGTGTCACAACTGGTCAAGCTGCCTGCCGCCGCGGGCTTTGTCGCGGCGACCGGCGCCGACTATGCCGCCTATCGCAGCTTTTACCTCACCGCGCCGGCCAACCTGCGCTAGCCGCGCCGGCCCCCTGCGGAGCACGCATTCGTGAGATACCCTGATCGATTCCTGCCATCCACCCTGAGCAACCGGGTATTCGTCCTGTACAGCGTCACCCTGGTCCTGGTCGTCGGTGGCGGCTTGCTCCTGTTCCTCAGGTATCAGTTTCACCAGCACGTGATCGATACCGAGGTCGAGTCGGTCATGCTGGTCGACGTGGTGGCCCAGACCGTGCAGGACAGCGTCGTGATTGGCGACTTTGATACCGTGCAGAAGTTGCTGAAAAAGGCGGTGCAGGGGTCTCACTTCGCCGCCGCCAAATTCATCGCCACCGGCGAAGGGGTGGTCAACGCCGAGAACCGATTGCGCAACGACGACCCGGCGCCGTCTGTGCTGCACAAATGGGTCGCTGGTTCGCTGCCCGACGTCAATCGTGTCATATCCGTCGGCGGCAAGGACTACGGAATACTTCGCCTGGAGTTCGACACCCTGAGCGTGGCCGCGGGGCTGTGGTCGTTGGCCCTGATGGCGGTGGGTATCGGATTCTCCAGCCTGGTGGGCGGCCTGATCATTATTCGCCTGGCACTTTCCCGCTGGCTGGGTGGCCTGGCGGAGCTGAGCGAAGCCGTCGAGTTGATGGGCATGGGAGCCGCACCGGTGTCGCCGCTGGTCATCGCCGATGCGCCGGCGGAGATACAGAACCTGGTGGACATGGTCAATCGCTCCGCCGTGCTGGTACGGGAACGCGACGAGAACCGGAGCGCCCTGCAGGAAAGCGAGCAGCGCTGGCAGTTGGCGGTGCGGGGTGCGAATGACGGAATCTGGGACTGGAATCCGCAGGCACGCAGGGTGTACCTCTCCGACCGCTGGAAGGCGATGCTGGGTCATGGTCCGGATGAGGTGGGAAACGGCGAGGACGAGTGGTTTTCCCGCGTGCATCCAGATGACATTGCCGGCATGCGGAACGAGCTGGAGCGGCACCTGCGGGGCGAGATCGTGTTTTACACAGCCGAATACCGCCTGCGGTGCAAGGACGGCCGCTACAAATGGATCCTGGATCGCGGCCAGGCCCTGTTCGACGGCGAAGGGCAGGCGCTGCGCGTTTCGGGTTCACATGGCGACATCACCGAAAGGCATCAGGCCGAAGTCCATCTGCGCGAGCGAACCGAGCAGCTGAACGCGATTTTTGCCCTGAGCCCGGACTGTTTCGTCTCCTTCGACCGAAAGCACAGATTGAGCTCGGTCAATACCGCCTTCCTCGACATGACCGGCTTCAACGAGGCCCAACTGCGGGGCATCGCCGAGGAGGAATTCGTTGCGCGACTGGCGGCGCTCAGTGCCCCCGGAGCGGGAATGCCGGACATTGCCTCGCTTCGCGCCAGAGAACGTCGCCAAGCTGAAACACATGCCGGCGACAAGCGGAAGGACGTCCTGCCGTGCCGGATTGAACTGGCCAGGCCGCGGATGTGCGTGCTCGAAGTCCGGCTGCGCGAGGCGCAGAGCGAAAGCGTGTCGCGCATCCTCTATTTCAGCGACATCACCCATGAAACTGAAGTGGAACGTCTGAAAAGCGAGTTCCTGTCCACCGCCGCCCATGAATTGCGCACCCCGATGGCGAGCGTACTCGGCTACGCCGAAGTGCTCCACGCGCAAGAGTTCGAGCGGGTGGAGCAGCAGGAATTTCTCGAGACCATCCTGCGCAATGCGCGCCTGATGGCGGAAATCATCAACGAGCTGCTCGATCTGGCTCGCATCGAGGCGCGCCGTGGCAAGGATTTCAAGTTTGAGCCCTTGCTTGCCGACCGGCTGCTGAGTGACGTCGTCACCGGGTTCAAGGCGCCGGCGGGACGAGAGCCTCCACGGCTGCGGTTGGGGAAGGATCACACCTGGCTATACGCTGACCGCAGCAAGCTGACCCAGGCCATCGGCAACGTCCTGTCGAACGCCTACAAGTATTCACCAGGGGGCGGGGCCGTGGACGTCGAACTGATTTACCCGCAGGTGGCGAGTATGGATGGGGCAGGCAATCGGCATGGCGTTCGGATTGCGGACTCGGGGATAGGCATGACGGCCGAGCAACTGGCCCGCGTCTGCGAGCGCTTCTACCGTGCCGATACCTCGGGGAAGATCCCGGGCACGGGGCTGGGCATGAGCATCGTCAAGGAAATCGTCGAACTCCACGGCGGCCATCTGGAGTTTTCCAGCCGCCCGGGGGAAGGCACAGCCGTCACCCTGTGGCTGCTCGCGCTTCCCCGGGTCGATACCCCATGCGCCGTGCAGGATAACCCCGAAAGAACCGAACCATGACCATTACTCAACGATTCACCATGATGCTCATGGTGGTGTCCCTCAGCCTCGTCGCCCTGGCCGGCGTCTTCATTTATCAGATGAATCGCGTCTATACCTCGGCCAATTATGGCAACTCGAATACCGTGCCGGCCATCCTCGTCCTCGACGATGCCATGCGCCATTTCGGCCAGCTGCGTGTCCGACTGTATCGTTACGTCCTGAACGCCGACGGCGCCCGCCGCGATGAAGGCGAAGCATCGATTTCGGCGGCGCAGGCCGAGTTGAAGGCGTCCCTGAAGGAATACGGGAGCATGGTGAGCAGCGAGCGAGACCTGCTCCTGCTCACATCGACCAATGACGCGCTGAACGTCTATCTTGGACATGTCGAGGCCGTTATCGAAGCCTCCCGGGCGCGGCGTGACAGGGAGGCAAGGGACCGGTTGCTCGCCTCCATGGGGCACGCCGAGGCAGTGAACACGGCGCTGCATGACCATGCGCATTACAATCGGACGGTCGGCCAGCAGTACGCAACCGAAGGCAGCGTGACCCGGCAAAACGCAACACTCATGCTCCTGGTGCTGGGCACCGGCCTGGTACTCGTCGTCTCCACCCTTTCCTACCATTTCACCCGCGGCCTGGCGCGCGCCATGCGGCACGGCACCACGGTCGTCACGCGGATCCGGAAAGGTGACCTCGGCGCACCGATCGTCGTTCAGGGGGACGAGGAGACGGCGGAAATGCTGGCCTCGCTCCAGGCCATGCAGAAGGGACTGGCACAGACCACCTATGACTTTCGCGCCATGGTTTCCGTGGCAGCGATGCAGGGGGATTTCAGCGTGCGTTTGTCGCTTGACGACAAGGAGGGCTATGTCCGGGACCTGGCCGAGCTGCTTAATAAACTGGCTGCCGTTACCCAAAGCGGCCTGGCGGATTCGATACGCATGGCGAAATCGATGGCTGACGGCGATCTTGGCCAGGTAGTGGAGTATCACCACGCCGGGCAGTTTGGCGAGTTGATCTCTGCATTGCGGGCGCTGCAGAATGTCAGCGCCGAGCTGGAAACCCAGCGCTGGTCCAAGGATCAGCTGTCCGGCCTGTTGCTCAAGCTGCAGCAGACCGATACCCTAAAAGATTTCTCGGATGGCCTGCTGTCGCAGGTCGCGCAAACCACGGGCGCGATGCAGGGCATCGTCTGGGCGGATGTCGACGACTCCGGCAGTTATCGGGCGATCGGCGGCTTTGGCTGCAACCCCGGCGAGCAGGTCATCCCGATGGGGGAGACCCTGGTTGGGCAGTGCGTCCGCGACCAGCTGCCGATGACCATCCACGATCCGGCCGGTACCTCGCTGCGCCTGAGGTCAGGACTGGTGGATGCGCCGGCCAGGCACCTGCAGCTGTTGCCGTTGCTGCACCGCCGCTATGTGATCGGGGTGGTGGAACTGGCATTCCCCGTCGCGCCGGATCAGCTCAGCCAGTTCCTGCTCAACGCGCTACCCGCCACCGTGGCTCCCGCGCTCGAAGTCATGCGCCGCAACCTGCGCACCGAACGTCTGGCGGCCGAAATCCAGGCGCAGGCCACGGCCTTGCAGGCGCAGAAGGTCGAGTTGCTGAAGAGCGGGGCCGACCTGCGCGACACCGTGACCATGATGAACGAGATCCTGGCGGCGGCCACCGGTATTGCCATTGTCGGTGTCGACCGGACGGGCCGGATCACCCTGTTCAACCGCGGCGCCGAGAATATTTTCGGTTGGTGTGCGGAAGAGGTGATCGGTCTCACGTCCTTCCCTGAGCTCCATGTCGCCGCGAGCGATGAGACCGCGTTTGCCAAATTGACGAGGGCCGAGGAGTTCGGCGCCTTGACCGAGGAGATCGACCAGGGGGCCGAAGGCAAGGAGCGGGAGTGCGAGTTCCGCCGCCGCGACGGCAGCAAGTTTGCCGGCAGGCTGATGATTACCCCGGTGCTTGCGACAGACGGGGCGATAAAGGGCTATCTCTGCGTTGTCCAGGATGTCACGACACGCCGCGAACTCGAGGCCGAAATGTACCGGGCGCGGCGTGCCGCGGAAGATGCCTCGCACATGAAGTCGGATTTCCTCGCCAACATGAGTCACGAAATCCGCACACCGATGAACGGCATCGTCGGCATGACCCACCTGGCGCTGCGCACGGACCTTTCTCCGCAGCAGCGTGAATACCTAAGAAAGATCCAGATGTCCGGACAACACCTGCTGCACATCATCAACGACATCCTCGACCTGTCGAAGATCGAGGCCGGCAAACTGCAGTTCGAAAACACGGAGTTCGAACTCGAAGCGGCACTGGCCGGCGTGGTCAATCTGGTGGCGGAGAAGGCGTCCGAGAAGCGACTGGAACTGGTGCTCGACGTGGCCAGTGACGTTCCGGTTAACCTGGTCGGTGATGCGCTGCGCGTTCGACAGGTGCTGATCAATTATGCCAACAATGCGGTGAAATTCACCGAACGGGGCCAGATCAAGATCCAGGTCCGGTTGCGCGAGCGCAGCGAAACGGATGCCCTGCTCTGGTTCGCCGTGCACGACACCGGTATCGGCATCGGCGCCGACGAGATGCCCCGGCTGTTCGAGAGTTTCTCGCAGGCTGATGCGTCCACGACGCGCCGCTTCGGCGGCACCGGCCTGGGCCTCGCGATCTCGAAGCGCCTGGCGCGAATGATGGGGGGCGAGGTCGGCGTGGAGAGCGTTCCCGGGCAGGGCAGCACGTTCTGGTTTACCGCGCGCCTTGGCATCGGGCGCTCCGAAAAGCGTTCCCTGGTGCCGTCCACGGACTTGCGCGGCAAGCGGGTCCTGGTGGTGGACGACAACGAAAACGCACGCCAGGTCATGCGCGAGATGCTCGAGGGCATGAGCTTTGCCGTCGATGTCGCGGCTTCGGGCGCGGAGGCTGTGGCGGCGGTACGGCGCGAGGATGCCCAGGGGCACGCCTATGACCTGGTGGTAATGGATTGGCACATGCCGGGAATCAATGGCGTCGAGGCCTGTCGCCAAATTCACGCGCTGGCGCTGGCCGAGCCGCCGCACCTGCTGCTGGTGACGGCCTATGGCCGCGAAGAAGTGTTCCACGAGGCCCGGGATGCGGGGATCCGCGACATTCTGGTCAAGCCGCTGAATGCGTCGGTATTGTTCGATACGGCGATCCGCATCCTGGAAAACGACGGACAGGGCGATGGTCCGGCGACCGCCCAGGACGATACTCCGGCGGCACTCGAGGCGATTGCGGGCGCGCGAATCCTGGTGGTCGAGGACAATCCGGTGAACCAGGAAGTGATGCTGGCGCTGCTGCGCCAGGCTGCCCTCACCGCCGACCTGGCGGAAAACGGCCGCATCGCCCTCACCATGCTCGAAACCTACGATTACGACCTGGTGCTGATGGACATGCAGATGCCGGTGATGGGCGGGGTCGAAGCGACCCGGGAGTTCATGCGCCGGCCGGGCTCGGACAAGCCGCCGATCGTGGCCATGACGGCCAATGCCATGCTCAGCGATCGCGAAGCCTGTTTCGACGCCGGGATGTGCGACTTCCTGACCAAACCGATCGAGCCCGACCTGCTCTGGCAGGCGTTGGTCAAGTGGATCGCGCCGCGACCGCAGCACGTTCATAAATCCGCGACGACTTCGTCGGTGCTTCCGGCAGCGGCCTTCGATCCCGGAGTGCAGGGTATCGACGCGGATTCAGCCTTGCGCCGCCTGATGGGCAACCAGGAACTCTATGTCAGGACGCTGCGCCAGTTCTGCAGCCAGCAGGAAGGCGTCGCCGATGCCGTGCGCCGGGCCCTCGACGCCGGTGACAGTGATGGCGCCCGGCGCCTGGTTCACAGCCTCAAGGGGGGGGCCGGCACGATCGGCGCCACCGAACTGGCGGCCCAGGCCGCGGCGCTGGAGGCCGAAATAGCGGCGCATCAGGCCAAGCATCGGCTGGATCCGGCGCTCGATATCCTGGAGTCTAACCTGGGGCAACTGATGGCCGCCCTGCGCCCGCGACTGCCGCGCGAAGGCGGGGGCGACCAGGCGGTGGCCGCGGTGGCGATTGACGATTTCGAACAACTGCTCGCCGACAGCGATCCCGAGGCACTGGACTGGTTTCTCGCCCATCGCGCGGGTCTGGCCGAGATCCTTGGCGCCGAGGAATGCAGTCGAATCGACGTGGCCGTGCGCAATTTCGATTTTCCGGCAGCGCGCGAAATTTTCCTGAAAGCCCGTGAAAGCGAGATGAAGCCATGATCCTGAAACACGCCGAGAGCGCGGGACGGTCGCGGGAGTCGATACTGATCATCGACGACAGCCCCGATGTGCTGATGACGATCAGCGGCCTGCTGAAACCGGACTACCAGCTCAGGGTGGCCAACTGTGCCGCCGCCGGTCTGAAGCTGGCGGCGGCCGATCCGCCGGACCTGATCCTGCTTGACGTCATGATGCCCGACATGGATGGTCACGAGGCCTGCCGCAAGCTGAAAGCGGACCCGGACACCCGCGACCTTCCCGTGATCTTCCTCACCGGCATGAGCAACGAGTCCGATGAGGAGACGGGCTTCGAGCTGGGTGCGGTGGATTACATCACCAAGCCCGTCAGCGGGCCGATCCTCAAGGCGCGCATCAAGCTCCACTTGAGTCTCAAGCTGGCCAAGGATTTCGTCAATGACAAGAACCAGTTTCTCGTCAGCCAGGTGTCGAAGCGGGCGAGGGAACTTGAACACATCCAGGACGTGACGATCCTGGCGCTGGCATCCGTCGCCGAAACCCGGGACAACGAAACCGGGCACCACGTTCATCGCACGCAGCACTATGTCCTGCTGCTGGCGGAGCAGCTGCAGCGGCATCCGCGGTTTTCCCTATCGCTGACCCGCAGCAACATCGACCTGATGTTCAAGTCGGCACCACTCCACGACATCGGCAAGGTCGGGATTCCCGACCACATCCTGCTCAAACCCGGAAAATTCACGCCCGAGGAATTCGAGCAGATGAAGCGGCATGCCGCGCTCGGCATGGAGGCGCTGGCGCGCGCGGAGCGCATGACGGGGCGCAGCGCCCCGTTCCTGCAGATGGCCAAGGAAATTGCCTGGGCACACCACGAGAAATGGGATGGCAGCGGCTACCCGCGAGGCCTCGTCGGCGAGCACATCCCGATTGCGGCCCGCCTGATGGGGCTGGCCGATGTTTACGACGCGCTGATCTCGCCGCGGGTGTACAAGCGCGCGATGACCCACGACGAGGCCACCCGGATCATCGTTGATGGCCGCGGCACCCACTTCGACCCGGATGTCGTCGACGCCTTCCTGACGCTGGCGGACGCGTTCAAGCTCGTTACCAAGCGCTTCATGGAAGAGACCGAACAATTGACAGCAGGAGAATCCGCATGAAACGCGTGCTGATCGTCGATGATCATCCCAACATCCGCAAGATGATTCGCCTGGCGCTGGGCAAGGACTATGCCCTCGACGAGGCAGGAGATGCGGACCAGGCCCTCGCCTGCATCCAGGCCAATGTTCCCGACGGCATCGTGCTGGATGTGATGATGCCAGGCAGCATGAACGGGTTCCAGCTCTGCGAGCGGATCAAGAAGGATTCCGGGCTGGCGAAACTGCACGTGGTGCTGGTTACCGCGTGTGGTCAGGTCGAGGACCAGGAACTGGGTTATGCGCTCGGGGCGGACGCCTATTTCGTCAAACCCTTCAGCCCGCTGGCCCTGGCGCGACACCTGAGTTCGGCCTTGCATTCCGATCCCGATGCGTCGTCGGTTATCGCGGAAGGCGAGCGGCCGTGAGTCCGGGCGAACACAAGCCGATTGACGCCGCATCGGCTGCCCTGGCCTGGGAGCGCTCGCCGCTCGGCGTCGTGGTGATCGGCAGCGATGGCGTCATCCACGCCGCCAACCCGGCCGCCGCGGAAATTCTTGCCACGCCGGTGGCCGATCTGGAGGGGCTAGGCGAGGCCGAATTCGTCGCCAGTGCCGAAGGTCTCGAGCATCGGCGCATGGAGCTCGCCCAGTCGGGCCTGCGCTCTATCCATTTCATTCGTCGTCCTCGCGCCACATCGGCCGCAATTCCCCGCCTGGCGAAGATTGCGGAGGACCTGCGCGAGCCGCTGGCGAGCATCTATGGCTTCGCCGAACTCCTGATCCATCAGAATTACGATCCGGACACCCGCCGCGAGCTCACCA
>Ga0172373_10001864_pt1 | contig 33436 bp, 28 predicted proteins | sample Lak10m_2_FD_114546 | JGI IMG/M metagenome (GOLD analysis project Ga0172373, IMG submission 114546) | Freshwater microbial communities from Kabuno Bay, South-Kivu, Congo - kab_092012_10m | ecosystem: Environmental > Aquatic > Freshwater > Lake | place: Democratic Republic of the Congo...
CTTTCTTTCGGGCTAGTTCTTGTGCTTGTTTGATGGAATCCTCTTCCGCTTTTTTAGCTGCAGCTAGTGAGTCTGCTTCGGCTTTTTTGCGTGCTAATTCTTGTGCTTGCTTGATGGAATCCTCTTCCGCTTTCTTTGCTGCAGCTAGTGAGTCGGCTTCGGCTTTCTTACGAGCAGTTTCCTGCGCTTGTTTGATGGAGTCCTCTTCCGCTTTTTTAGCTGCAGCTACTGAATCTGCTTCGGCTTTTTTGCGTGCTAGTTCTTGTGCTTGTTTGATGGAGTCCTCTTCCGCTTTCTTTGCTGCAGCTAGTGAGTCGGCTTCCGCTTTCTTACGCGCTTGTTCTTGCGCTTGTTTGATGGAATCCTCTTCCGCTTTCTTTGCTGCGGCTAGTGAGTCTGCTTCCGCTTTCTTACGTGCTGTTTCCTGAGCTTGTCGAAGGGCCGCTAAATTATCAGCCTCCGCCTTTTTTGCTGCTGCGATGGAATCTGCCTCTGCTTTCTTACGTGCGGTTTCTTGTGCTTGCTTGATAGAATCCTCTTCCGCTTTCTTTGCTGCAGCTAGTGAGTCGGCCTCTGCTTTCTTACGTGCTGTTTCCTGAGCTTGTCGAAGGGCCGCTAAACTATCTGCTTCAGCCTTTTTAGCTGCTGCGATAGAATCCGCTTCGGCTTTCTTACGAGCAACTTCAGCTAAACTGTCGGCTTCGGCTTTTTTCGCTTTAGCTATTGAATCCGCTTCCGCTTTTTTACGTGCAACATCTGCTAAACTATCCGATTCAGCCTTTTTAGCTGCGGCTAGTGAATCTGCTTCCGCTTTCTTACGTGCTAGTTCTTGTGCTTGTTTGATGGAGTCCTCTTCTGCTTTCTTTGCTGCAGCTAGTGAGTCTGCCTCTGCTTTTATACGTGCAATTTCTTGTGCTTGTTTGATGGAGTCCTCTTCCGCTTTCTTTGCTGCGACTAGTGAATCTGCTTCGGCTTTTTTACGTGCAATTTCTGCTGCGGTATCTTCTTGAATTTTAATAATTACAGCTATACGATCCTTGGCTTCTTGCGCATCTAATATTTTCAATGCGTCATTATATTTATTTATGGCTTGTTCATAAAGCTTTGAATTTTCTAAGTTTTTTCCTTCTGCTAATAGCGTTTGATACTTATTTTGTTTATCTCTTAAAACCTGATTTTCAGCAATCCTTCTATCTATCTCCTTAATTTTAAGAAGTGCCTCTGACCTTAATTTATCACTACTTTTTGCTTCTTGAAATTTAATCCTAGATTCTTCTAAATTACCAGCAGACAAGGCTATTTCACCAGCTTCAAACGCTGCTTGATATTTTTCATTTTGTTTGATAATCTGTAATTCTTGCGAAATTTTAGTATCCATTTCACTAATTTTTGCTTTAACAAAAGCTTGAGATGGATCAATTTTTTGTGCTAAAAGGAATTTATTTTTCGCCTCTGTCCAATTGGAAGCAGCTATTTCAGCGTTTGCTTCTTGAATAGTTCTATCAAAATCTCTTTTAATATCTTCTTTTTTTGCTAACTCATTCGCGGCTTGTTTGGCTTTTAATTGATCTATTTCTTTCATCAAAGCAGTAACATGAGAAAGCATTGTTTCTGCCATATCCAGATTGAAGATAATACCATGTTCTTGATGGTAAGAATATTCTGTCCCTGGAGTATTTTTAACAAACGAAAAGTCGATATTTGGATACTCATCAAATAAATAGACATCACAGGCACCACCTCCTGGATTTGCACTTTCCTCTTTCATCGTTTCTTCGTTAATATCGATTAAATTAACGATTACGGAACGTGTAACTTTACCAGACTTTGTTATTTCTACTTTGTATTTTTTTCCTGAATCTAATAATAATCGAACATCACCCGATGAAGGAGTAACTTTTGACAAAACTACTATCAAACCATCGTAAACAGTAACAGTTGCCCCTGGTTCTCTTTTGTTAGTGTAATAATTAATGGTACGAACAAAAAAAGGTATTTCCATTTGAGCTAGCACCCCATTTAGAGATATCCATGCGAAGAAAATAACCAAAAATATTCGTCTCATTAATTTTTTAAAAAAACACGACAAAATTGCCAAAAAAAAACAAGAAAATCTATTTCAATTATGAATAATGTACTTTAAAAATCAAAGTTCAACAAAAGATAAAACTGAACTATGGTGTGCAATTAATAAAACTTTGCGAAATTTGCGTATGTCCTGATAAAAATAGGTTGTCCAATAACTATGAAAAAAAACACCATCGAACCTGTAAAACCAAAATTACACTCAAAAAACAAACATATTCAAGGGTATGATTTCACGTTACTCACAAAACATTTACCTGCATTAAAACCATTTGTTCGTCAAAACGAATTTAACCACAAAGACACCATCGATTTTGCAGATCCTGAAGCTGTGAAATTACTAAATAAAGCGCTTTTGTTGACGCATTACAGCATTACCTATTGGGATATTCCAGAAAATTATTTGTGTCCTCCAATTCCTGGAAGAGCAGACTACATCCATCATCTTGCTGATTTGTTGCAAGTCTACAACTATGGAAATATTCCAACGGGAAGTCACATTAAAGGGTTAGATATTGGTACTGGTGCGAATTGCATTTACCCTATGTTGGGTCATCAAGAATATGGTTGGGATTTTATAGGTTCGGACATCGATCCGATTTCGATAGAATCAGCCTCTACTATTATAGCAAACAATGAGAATTTAGTTGGACACATCGAATTACGAAAACAAGAAAATCCACGCGACCTTTTGTTTGGTGTGCTATCCAAAGACGAAATTGTAGATTTCACGGTTTGCAACCCTCCTTTTCATGCAAGTCAAGAAGACGCGTTGAAAGGAACACTTCGAAAAGTTACTAACCTATCCAACCTTCCTTTCGATAAACTCAAGGTAAACTCAGCTCAGGATTCAAACAAAGTTCCAACGCTCAATTTTGGAGGTCAAAGTAACGAATTGTGGTGTGAAGGTGGGGAAGATTGGTTTGTTAATAAATTAATTCGTGAAAGTACGAAGTTTGCCAACAATGTGTTTTGGTTTACAACACTGGTTTCCAAACAATCTAATTTAAAAAACGCCTACAAAACGTTAGAAAAATACCGCGCATTGGAGGTAAAAACCATACCTATGGGACAAGGAAATAAAACGAGTCGCATTGTTGCTTGGACATTTTTAACGAAAGAAGAGCAAAAAGAGTGGAAGAATTCACGATGGAATTCTTCGACAGGCTCAGAATAAATTTGAAAATTTGAAAATGAGTTGCACTTCGATAAACTCAGTGTGAAATTTAAAAATGGTGAAGAATACCCCACTCGTTGATAACACCTACATCCTCCAAAAATTTCCGGGTAAAGGAGGTTGGACTTACGCTTCTATCCCTGAAGTTTTACAAGACAAAACAGCACCTTTTGGTTGGGTGAAAGTTCGTGGTAGTATAGATTCATATGAATTCAAGCAGTTTAAATTGATGCCGATGGGTGACGGAACGCTCTTTTTTCCTGTACGCGCTGAAATTCGTAAGAAGATACAAAAAGAGGCTGGTGATGAAGTTCGAATTGTATTATATGCAGATGAATCGGCTTTAGAAATCCCCAGAGAATTATTGAGTTGCTTGAAAGATGAACCTGAAGCTTATCAGCGATTTTTAGTATTGAAAGAAAGCAAACAAAAAGAAATCATTGATTGGATTGCTCAAGCTAAAAAAGAGGAAACAAAAGTAGAACGAATTGCAAGTAGTATTAATAAATTGTTGAGATAAAATCCTTTAAAAATTATATTTAGTTATTAATTCTGCTTTTAATAAAGGAAGATGATTTATTAAAATAGCCCAAATCATACTCGTATCAACCGCATCGTAGGCATGAATCAATCGATTTCTAAATCCAATAATTTTACGAGCATTATCCAAGGACAATTCTGGATGGATTTGATCGAATTTATTAACTGCTTCACCAATAATACCTAATTTTCTCTCAACAGCACTTTGTGTTTTTAAATCCAAGCAATAATCATTAAAATCAGTAGTAGATTTTGTAAAGTCTTCAATTAATAAAATTGCTTGATATATATCAGATAAATATTTGATCCCTTTTTCCGTCATAAATTAATATTTTGGTTTGATCAATGCTTTTTCTTAAATAGGAATTCTTAATTGAATTATTGGTTAACAAATCCACTTTTCGATTGAAAAAAAGTTCTAATTTATCCCACAAAGACATCAATTTTTCACCTCTTTCAACAGGATCTGAAATTTCGATTTCAACTAATAAATCGATATCACTCTGCTCTCTGAATTTATCTGTTGTCGCGGAACCAAATGCATACATAGATGAAACACTAAACTCTCTACAAAGTGTCTGGAATTCATTTAGATGTAACGCTATATCTGTTTGCACTCTCATTATATACAAATATAAGAAAGTTAATGCAAAATGGAATTAAGATTTTCCAATAAATCATTGTATCTTTGAGGCAAATCTAAACAAACATGATTGCTGTAAATAATCTCTCTCTTCAATTTGGAAAACGTGTTCTTTTTGATGACGTTAATCTAAAATTTGTTCAAGGAAACTGCTACGGAGTTATCGGTGCAAATGGCGCTGGTAAATCTACTTTTTTAAAAATATTAACGGGTGACCAAGATCCTACCCGTGGTCGTGTGGAATTGGAGCCTGGAAAACGTATGGCTGTATTAAGCCAAAATCACTTTGCTTTTGATGCTTTTCCAGCGTTACAAACTGTCATCATGGGACACAAACGCTTGTTTGAAATCATGAATGAGAAAGATGCATTGTATGCTAAACCAGATTTTTCGGATGAAGATGGTATGCGTGCCTCTGAATTAGAAGGCGAATTTGCCGACTTGGAAGGATGGAATGCAGAAACAGATGCTGCAAGTTTGTTGAGCAATTTAGGTATTGACGAATCCAAACATGACACCTTGATGGCTGATTTACCAAGTGAAATCAAAGTACGTGTCTTATTAGCACAAGCTTTATTTGGTAACCCTGACGTACTTGTACTGGATGAGCCAACGAACGACTTGGATTTAAAAACCATTTCTTGGTTGGAGGATTTCTTGTTAGACTTCAAAAACACAGTAATTGTAGTATCTCACGACCGTCACTTTTTAGATACGGTATGTACACATATTTGTGATATCGACTTTAGTAAAATCAATATTTTCTCTGGTAACTATACGTTCTGGTACCAATCTTCTCAGTTAGCTGCGCGTCAACGTAACGATAAAAACAAGAAGGCAGAAGAGAAAAAGAAAGAGTTACAAGACTTCATCTCTCGTTTCTCTGCGAATGCTTCTAAATCAAAACAAGCTACAAGTCGTAGAAAATTATTAGATAAATTAGATTTGGATGAAATTCAACCATCTTCTCGTAAATATCCTGGAATTGGATTCTCTTCAGACAGAGATGCTGGTAACCAAATCTTAACAGTTTCCAATCTTTCTAAATCTGTAGAAGGAACTACTTTATTCAGTGGTTTAAATTTCACCTTGAATAAAGGAGATAAGGTGGCAATCATTTCTAAAAACTCGGTAGCTATCACTGCATTCTTTGAAATTTTGAATGGAAATCAAAAAGCAGACACAGGAGATTTTACATACGGAACAACGATTTCGACCGCTTATTTGCCAAATGATAATAGTTCGTATTTTGCGTATGACCAATCGTTGATCGACTGGTTACGTCAATACGCACAAACAGATGAAGAAAAAGAAGAGGTTAGTATTCGCGGTTTTTTAGGTAGAATGTTATTCTCCGGTGAAGAAGCGTTGAAATCTGCAAAAGTACTTTCAGGAGGAGAAAAGGTACGTTGTATGTTGTCTAAAATGATGTTGGCAAAAGCAAACTTATTGATGATGGACGAACCAACTAACCACTTAGACTTGGAGTCGATTACTGCATTAAACAACGGAATGCGTGATTTCCCAGGAAACATCATTTTCACATCGCATGACCACGAGTTGGTGAATACGGTTGCAAATCGTATCATAGAAATTACACCAACTGGATTTATCGATAAGATGATGCCGTATGATGATTATTTAGCGGATGCTCGAATTGCTGAACTTCAAGTTGAGCTATACGCATAACTCTTCACACGTTACTCGTAACTAAAAAAGCCTCTTTTCGAGGCTTTTTTTTATTGTTCTATTTTTTCTTCTTTTTTCGGAGATAAAATCAACCTTAAGGATTGGTCATACGTGAAATAGTTCCACACCCAATTTAAAAAGGTTTGTAATTTATTTTTGGTACCGATTAAGGAAATTAGGTGTACAAACATCCAAACACACCACGCGAAAAACCCAGCAAATTTCATTTTAGGGAATTCTACTACTGCTAAGTTACGTCCTACAGTTGCCATTGACCCTAAATCTTTGTATTTGAAGCTCCTCCAATTATTTTTAGATTTGTGATTTAAATTCTTACCAAGTAATCGCGCCTGCTGTATCGCTACTTGTGCCACTTGTGGATGTCCTTTTGGATAATGGGTGTCACTTGTCATGGAAGCGATATCACCCAAAGCAAACACATTGGAATAGCTGTTTACTTGGTTGTACTCGTTTACTGAAATACGATTATTTGGCAAAATTAACTCTGGCTCGATTCCTTTCAATGCATTTGCTTTAACTCCTGCAGCCCAAATAACTGTATGTGTATCTATCGCTTCTCCATTCCCCAACACCAAGGTAGAACCGTCAAAACTTGTAACATGAGCTTTTTGTATCAATTTGATTCCCAACTTTTGTAAATATTCTTTTGCTTTTTGGGAGGCATGTTCCTTCATTCCACTCAATAATCGTTCTGCTCCATCCACCAAGTAAATTTCCATTTCGTCAAAATTGATCTCCGGATAATCTTTTGGCAAAATCAATCTACGCATATCCGCAAGTGAACCGGAAACTTCTACACCTGTCGCTCCACCACCAACGATTACGATCGTTAATAGCGCTTTTCGCTTCGCAACACTGCTTTCCAACAATGCTTTTTCAAAGGTATTAAACAAGGTATTTCGAAGATTTAAGGCCTCGGATGTCGATTTTAACGGAAGTACATTCGCTTCAATTTGGGCATTGTTATAAAAATTAGTTGTCGCTCCCATTGCAACTACCAATTTATCGTATTTAATTATTCCAATATCCGAATACACCTCTTGATTTGCAGTATCTACACCTTCCACGGTTGCAATACGAAAATGAAAATGTTTATTTTTCTGAAACAATTTCCGAAATGGAAAAGAAATTGCACTCGGTTCCAAACCAGCAGTAGCAACTTGGTAAAACAGTGGTTGAAACTGATGATAATTGTTTTTATCTAACAAGACAACTTGAAATTTTTTAGACGAAAGTTTCTTTGCTAACTCTATCCCTGCAAAACCGCCACCAAGAATGACTACTCGTTCTAAATCACTTGAAGGAATGTTCGCTTCCATGTAATTTGTATTAAGAATGAAGTATGAAAGTAGTGAAAAAAAAGAGACAACAACTTTTTTATATGTGAAAATCTATTTCGTATTTTCCAACATCGGCACAAAACTAAATACACCAAATTCTTCGGTCGTAAACTCTGATTCTGAAACTTTTGTAATCCGTTGCATCAATTGTTTTTCTCCTTCACCGATAGGAATAACCAGTAAGCCACCCACTTTTAATTGTTGCAAGAGCGCATCTGGAATGTATGGCGCACCGCAGGTTACTAAGATTTTATCAAAAGGAGCATCGAGCGTTCTTCCTTTGTATCCATCTCCATAAAACAACTTCGGATTATAGTTAAGGTGATGGATGATTGGTTTTGCTTTGAGGTATAATTCTTTTTGTCGTTCAATTGAAAAAACCTTCATACCCATAGCACATAGTATGGATGTCTGAAACCCAGAACCTGTGCCGATTTCCAAGACCTTCTCCCCTTTTGTTAGTTGCAATAATTCGGTTTGAAATGCAACGGTGTAAGGATGAGAAATGGTTTGTCCTGCACCAATTTGAAATGCCATGTTGGTATAGGCTTGTTTTTCAAATGCAAGGTCTAAAAAATAATGACGAGGAACTTCATTGAAAGCTTCAAGCACTTTTTCATTGGAAATTCCTTTTTGTCGTAATTCATCGATGAGAATTTTACGCAACCCTTTATGTTTAAACGAATCTTGCATGGTGCAAAAGTAAGGAAATAAATGAGTTTGTATATTTTGAATTATAGGAAACCAACATATTTACAATTTCATTGTGAACGTCACTTTCAATTTTATCATTAATAACAATTTTCATAAGCCCTTCCCCAACAATTCATTTTCGCAAATCTAATTCATCCAATAAGAGAGTATAAATTTCTTTCCAAGACTTTTGATATAACAAATTCTTTTCATCATTTAATTGCTCATAAACCTCGGATTGAAAATATAAATCAATTGCTTTTTCTTCAGAAAAATTGAAATCAAGAATTAATGTTTGGGTGATATAATCGTTGATATCATTTACATAATGTGGTTTTTTTATTTTTTCTAACATTTGTAAAGATTCAAGCGTACAAAAAGCAATTTGATGTGTTGGTTTGTGATATTTTAATCCAACTAAAAAATCTTCTTTTGATATTCTTCCTTCTAAATATTTTTCAATTTCCAATGTTATTGCATCATCAGCCACTGGTCCTTCGACAATATCATATTCATGAGATTGATTCATCTTTGAACGGTTGAAAACAATAAAATCGAGCCATTTATCAGAATAATCTTTAAATACAAGGACTTTTAAATCATTGTCCTCATACGAATATTCATTAAACTCAAACTCTGTGATTACCGCATCTGATTTACGTTCTTTTGCCAAACGTTCAGCCCAAATTTTCGCTTGCTCTTGATATTTTGTAAGGTAAAAAGCTTTTCCAAAATCCTTGAAGGGTTTAGATTTTGTTAAATCAATTTCATTTATTTCGATATAGCCACCATGAAACAACTTCATTTCATTCCTCCATTTTGACGACAAACGTGATATAAACTTCGCACTGCCCAAAATGGACTATCTGTATGTAAAGCCCACCAATGCTCAAATAAAAAATCTAAACCTCCATATTTTTTCAAATACAAATAACCATCTCTCTTATTCATTTTATAAGCATCTGAAAACTTTGGTATTATATAGGATATAAAGCGAATTTTATTTCGCTTCTCATCATCAGATATAATAATATTTGTAGACATAAAACCTATTTTATATATGTAAAGATACTAATTCTACCCCATCAATTCAAATTCTAAATCAAACTCTTTCAAGCGTTTTACAAATTCATTATTCGGATCGATACGCATGTTTTTAGATGGTAAAGTCACTTCTAAATTATCGAGTGGGTCGTAAATCACAAATTTCACAGCACAACGTCCTTCATTCTCCAAGAATAAACGATTCAAATCTTGTATCATGATTTGATTTAATTTCTTGTTGGAAATTTTAAGTTGAATGGTATTAGCGCGATTTTCTTTCAGATTATGTAATAAGTCCATTGTTTGAATAACAAACTCTGGTTCTTTTCTGTGTCGAGGAATCTCAAATTTTCCTTTGATGGAAACAAAGGTTCCTGGAACAAAAAACGGTTTAAACTTTAAGTAATTTTCTTTAAACAAAAACAACTTGTACGAATCCGTGTAATCTTCAATCACTAAAGTCCCAAAAGGCTCATTGTTTTTGGTCATTCGGTTTTCACATTCAGTAATTACCGCTGCCATCAACACTTCCTTATTGAAATTCTCCGCAGGATTATTCAACATCGAAACTTGTCCATTGCAAAACGACTCGATCTCCAAACGGAAATCATCCAAAGGGTGTCCTGAAATAAAAATACCAACAACCTCTTTTTCTTTGCTCAATTTATACATCGAAGGCCATTCCTGTGCTTTTGGAATTTCTGGTTCTGGAATTTCTGTTCCTGAAGCCTCTCCAAACAAAGACGCTTGCGATGAATTAGCATTCTCTTGGAAACTATTTCCAAAACGAATAGCATTCTCCAAAAACATTCTTCCCGAACCATCTTCTTTGAAATATTGGGCACGATGTACATTTTTAAACGAATCGAATCCACCAGCATAGGCCAAACTTTCAAACGCTTTTTTAGTACACACACGTAAATTCACCCGTTTTGCAAAATCAAAAATAGAAGTATACGGACCATTTTCTCCACGTTCTTTAATTACAGCTTCCACAGGTGCCGTTCCCATTCCTTTGATAGCTCCCAAACCGAAACGAATCGCCCCTTCTTTATTTACGGTAAATAAATACTGTGACTCATTCACATCTGGACCTAAAACGGGAATTCCCATACGCTTACATTCCTCCATGAAAAATGTCACCGACTTGATGTCATTCATGTTGTTGGAAAGTACCGAAGCCATGTATTCTGCAGGGTAATTCGCTTTCAAGTAAGCAGTTTGATACGCAATCCATGCATAACACGTCGAGTGCGATTTGTTAAACGCATACGAAGCAAAAGCCTCCCAGTCTTTCCAAATTTTCTCTAAGGCTACCGTATCATGTCCACGCTCATTCCCCTGTTGGATAAACTGCGGACGCATTTTGTCAAGTAGGTAAATTTGCTTCTTACCCATCGCCTTACGCAGCGTATCGGCTTCACCTTTAGAGAAACCAGCTAACTTCTGCGACAGAAGCATTACCTGCTCTTGGTAAACAGTAATTCCGTATGTTTCTTTTAGGTATTCCTCACACGCATCCACGTCATACACAATCGGTTCCTCCCCATGTTTACGCTTAATAAAAGAAGGAATATACTCGATTGGTCCCGGACGATACAAGGCATTCATCGCAATCAAATCCGCAAAAACAGTCGGTTTTAACTCCTTCATGTATTTCTGCATTCCGGGCGACTCGTATTGGAAAATACCAACTGTTTCACCGCGCTGGAACAACTCATACGTTGTTGTATCATCGACAGGAAAATCGTCGGGAATCAGTTCGATTCCGTGACATTCTTTTACATTTTTAACTGCATATTTAATTAAGGTTAAAGTCTTTAACCCTAAGAAGTCCATTTTTAACAATCCTGCTTCTTCTGCTACCGAGTTATCAAACTGTGTACACCACATGTTCGAATCTTTCGCTGTAGCCACAGGTACATATTGCGTAATATCCGAAGGCGTGATAATTACCCCACAAGCGTGAATACCTGTATTTCGGACAGAACCCTCCAATTGTTTTGCTTGTTGAATAACTTTCGCAGAAAGATCAGCTCCTTGAGATAAACGTTTTAGCTCGTTTGCTGCTTGAATATCCTCTGCTTTATTTTTCAATTTAGACGCTAAATCCGCATCATCCAAGGAAAATAACTTTTTCAGAGAAATATCTGGCACCAACTTCGCCAACCGATCTGCTTCAAACAAAGGCAAATCCAACACACGTGCAGTATCACGAATGGAAGACTTTGCAGCCATTGTACCATAGGTAATGATTTGAGCAACTTGGTTAGAACCATATTTTTCGATTACCCAATCAATGACACGTCCACGCCCCTCATCGTCGAAATCGATATCAATATCCGGCATCGAGATACGGTCTGGATTCAAGAAACGCTCAAAAAGTAGGTCGTACTTGATCGGATCCACGTTGGTAATCCCAGTACAATACGCAACCGCAGAACCCGCAGCAGAACCACGACCTGGACCTACGGAAACACCCATATCGCGTGCCGCTTGACAAAAATCTTGTACAATCAAGAAGTACCCTGGATACCCTGTCCGTTCGACTGTTGCCAACTCAAAATCAATACGATCTCGTATTTCATCCGTAATTACAGAATATCGTTTTTCAGCTCCTTTATAAGTTAGATGTCTCAAGAAAGCATTTTCACCGCGTTTACCTCCATCAATTGCATCTTGCGGATCTTGGAATTCTTCTGGAATATCGAATGCAGGTAAGAGCACATCCCGCGCCAAACCGAAAGGTTCAATTTTCGCTATAATTTCACCTATCGTTAAAATCGCTTCTGGTAAATCCGCGAAAAGTTCTTTCATTTCATCGGCAGACTTGAAATAATACTCTTGATTCTCCAAGCCATACCTAAATCCACGACCACGTCCTACAGGAGTTGACACCAACTCATTGTCTTTTACACACAATAAAATATCGTGTGAAACAGCATCCGCTTTATCGAGGTAAAACGTATTATTTGTTGCTACTAATTTTACTTGGTGTTTCTCAGCGAATTTAATGAGTGTTTGGTTGACACGTTCTTCGTTTTCTTGTCCGTGACGCATGACCTCCAAATAGAAATCATCGCCAAATAAATTCTTCCACCAAAGCAATGCATCCTCCGCTTGATTTTCCCCAAGATTCAAAATCATGTTAGGAATTTCTCCGTACAAGTTCCCTGACAAAGCAATAACATCCTCGTGGTATTGTTCAATTAATTGCTTGTCGATACGGGGAACATAGTACATTCCTTCTGTGAATGCAATGGAAGAAAGCTTGATTAGATTTTGGTAACCCGTTTTATTTTTTGCTAATAAAACAATTTGATAACCATTATCTTTCTGTGTCTTATCTAAATGATTACTACAAACATTAAACGTACATCCGATGATTGGAATAATTTCTTTTTTCGTGTAAACTTCTCCTTTTTCTTCGGCTTCTATGCGTTCCTCTTTAACCTTTTTATTGTGACCACTAATCGCTTTTTCAAAATGAAAGGCTGCCATCATGTTACCAATGTCTGTTAAGGCAACCGCATCCATTCCCATATCAATGGTTTTTTGCACCAAACCTTGAATTGTAATTGTTGATTGTAAGATGGAATATTGTGAATGGTTGTGCAAGTGAACGAACGGAGCATCTTTTAAATGAGAAATATCTTTTTTTCCTATAGTGCCGATCGTTTTATCAGCGCCTTGTGTTTCCGCTTTTAACGCTGCACTCGCCTCTTTTAAGTTTACATGCTCTAATCCTATTGGTTGTATTAGGGTAGGATTATGTTCTCTAAATCGATTAAAATAAGCGAACTCTTGCTTTAATTCTTCCGCTGTAAAAACTTCTCTACGAATTAATTCAAAGAAACAACGCGTAGTCGCTTCCACATCGGCAGTAGCATTATGCGCTTCAGCGAAAGGTTCGTCAAATAATGCTTGATGTAATTCTGATAATGTAGGAAATTTTTGCTTCTTTAATAAATCTAGGAAAGGCTTTACATTGACATCATTTAATAAGTAATTCTTGTTAAAATTATCTTTAATACCTCCTCGCTTAACCTCTGCTTCATTTAAATTTTTGTCATCGAAATAAATACTTTTACCTTCCTTTTTCTTATCCCCAAGATTAATAAAATTAATAAGTGAAGTTACTTTTGCAGTAACATCTGTACAGGTATCTAATACAGGCAAGTCTTGCCATTCGTTTCCTAATCCTAAGCGATGAAATTCACATCCAACAATATTTTTATCAAAGCCAACATTTTGTCCAACGATGAATTTAGATTTGGCTAAAGCCTCTTGAAATTCAGCCATTGCTTGTTCGAGGGAAACCCCTTCATGCACGGCGTATTCGGTAGAAATACCGTGTATTTTTTCCGCATCGTACGGAATATCGAAACCTACTGGCTGAATAATGTAATCTTTCGCTTCGATTAATTCACCCAAGTCGTCATGCAGCTGCCATGCAATTTGTATCGCACGAGGCCAGTTGCCTGTGTCTGTAAATGGCTTTTTCCAGTCTTTGGGGAGACCTGTGGTTTCGGTATCAAATATTAAATACATGTTTATCTTCTAAAAAATTAGATTTTTCATCGTTCAACTGCAAAATCAAACTCCTCATTTACTGCAGTAAACTGCGGATTTATTTTTTTGTTTGCCTCCAAAAATCAAATTTTTAGAAGCTAACAAACACATTTATCCGTGTATCAAATTTACTAAATCATAGTTGATTTTTTAATACAAAAAATCATGAAATAAAAGATGTTACAAACATAAATTAATAATTTAATTAAACTTATATAAATAAATAATTATAAATAAATTATATATATTTAATTATACTTATAATTTAATATATTGTATTTGATAAAATTCACGTTCTATCATTTTACAAACTGAAAAAATTGAAGTATATTTATAACAAACAAAATACACGCTTTCGCAACGAATCCTATTAAATTATGAAAACAGTTTTTCACAAATCAGACACACGTGGCATCGTTGACCACGGATGGTTATTAGCAAAACATTCTTTTAGTTTTGCTAGTTATCACAATAGAAATAGAATGCATTTTGGAGCGTTGCGTGTATTGAACGACGATGAGGTTGCAGCAGGGATTGGTTTTCCAGAGCACCCTCATGACAATATGGAAATCATTACTATTCCGTTGGAAGGGGAAGTTGCACACAAGGATAGCATGGGTAATGCTGCCACTATTTCAGCTGGACAAATACAGATAATGAGTGCTGGTACTGGGATTTATCACAGTGAATATAATCCAAGTTCAACACATAAAACAAAACTATTGCAAATATGGGTTTTCCCGAATCGAAAGAATGTCACCCCTCGTTATCAGGAAATCGATGTAAAAGCATCTAAACTTCCAAACGAATGGAATCAAATTGTATCACCAAATAAAGACGACGCAGGTGGTTGGATACATCAAGATGCTTGGTTTCATCTAGGAGAAATGGATGCAAACACTACTAAAACATATCCATTTAAAAATGAATCAAATGGGATTTATGTCTTTGTCATTGAAGGGAAAATACGTTTAGACGGACAAACCTTAGAACGAAGAGACGGAATGGGAATTGTAGAAACCAAAGAAGTTACCTTTTCTATCCTTGAAAAAAGTAAAATTTTAATAATGGAAGTTCCTTTGGAATTTTAAAAGAAGGACAGTTAACACATTAAAATCAGCAAATACATTATTACCTGATTAATTCACCTATATAAACGCAAACACCTTTAATCTTATAAATTTCATCGCTACTTAAACAAACCTTTTAACGGAAACTAGTGAATTAATACTATTTAGAAAGGTTACAAATTACTACAATCTTCCAACATAAAGCAACATAATTGATTTTTTGTAGTTATACTAGCACCAATTTAAATTATATGAAAGTCCACTTCTTCATTATTCTAGTTTTTAGTTTCTTTTTTGTTTCTTGTGAGCGAGAAGGCTCTGGAAATTGTACAGAGACCAATATTAGTACTGCAAACAGATCCAGTCACAACAAAGGAAAAGATTGTACCACATGTCATTCACTAGGAGAAGAAGGAAACGGATGTTTTACAATTTGCGGAACCGCATTCAAAAGTGACAAAATTACTCCGATACAAAACGCTGTTATGGTACTTTTCTCCAAAGATGAAAATGGAAACATAACGAATGTAAGTAAATCGATACCAGTTGATAAAAGTGGTAACTTCTACACAACTGAAAGCATTTCTTTTACAGGAAAATACCCTGCTGTTATTGTTAATGGAGACACAACTTTTATGGGAGGTGCATTGACAAATAACGCTTCTTGTAACAAATGTCACGCAACAAATGGTTCTCAGGAACCAATTTATTCGCAGTATTAGGTTTTGGTTTTGAGAGAGGGTTTAGTTAGATAGGGTTAATCCCGATTAACCCTTACGTGCGTTAGCGCTTACGTGTGATTAACACTTATGAGCGATTGCACTTTATGATTGGAGCACTCCCTCTTTTAAAGAGCATGGTGAAACCACAATCTTTTGGATTCCTAATTGCTGAATAACCCATCGTGTTTTAATAGCTGCGATTGGCGCCATTTTTCGACGTATAGGAATGATGTGAGGGTTTAAATCTCGTTGTGACTGACTTGACATGATAATCCAGTCTAACGTTCGTATAAAGTCATTTATTGGCAATTCTTCTGTTTCTGTAAAACTTGGGAGTGGTTGTTTGTTTATCATTTCATAGAATGTTTCAAAACATCCGGAAGCACCAATTAAGGTTTGGCACGTTTTGCCATGCATAAATTCACCAGCACGCGAAGCTATCCATTCTTCCACTTTAACACATTCCTCTGGCGTAAGTGGGTCACTCAACTCTAATTCTTGAAAAATTCGAGACACCCCAATATTTAAAGAAATCAAATCATCTATCCCGTGAGGGCCGGCAAAAATAAACTCTGTACTTCCGCCACCAACATCCATTACCATCGATTGTTCTGTGAACGCATGCGTCCATTTCACACCCTCATAAATATAACTAGCTTCTTGTTCTCCAGAAATTATCTGAACCGTTACTCCTGTTTCTTTTTCGATAAGCTGCACGAAATCACGTCCATTAATCGCATCTCTAATTGCAGAGGTTCCGAAAGCTCTTATTTCATCCACTTCATGGCGATTACACATATTAGCAAAATGCGTCATGGTTTTAACTGCACGCAATATGGCATCAGAGACTATCACTCCATCGTTAAGTCCACCCATACCGAGCGCTACACCATCTTTTTCTGCATGAATAACTTCTATTTCAGCCTTAGAAACATCCGCAATCAACAGATTAAAAGTATTTGTACCTAAATCAATTACTGCAATACGCTTACTATCCATTTTTTAACCAAGTAACAAATTGTGTTAGTTTCAAACGATGTCCAAATTGAAGAATTCCATTTTGATATAATCGCCCTGCTATTCTCAAAGTAGCAAATGAACTCAGTGCTAAGATACTAAAAGAAATATATATTTGATATCCTTCTCCCAAAGAATAACCTTGTGCCAATTTAACCATGCAAACCATCGGTGAAGTAAAAGGAACAAAAGACAAGATATAAGTCAAATCACTAAGGGGATTTTGTACAGTATAATATCCTGCCCACAAGGCAATTATCAACAAAGCCATGATGGGTAATACAAATTGTTGCCCATCATTTTCTGAACCAGAAGTAGCACCCAAAGCAGCAAAAAATGTTCCATAAAAAATATATCCTCCAATAAAGAAAAGCAAGAAAAACACTAGCATATCACCAAATTGAATACGAGAATAAACTAATTCAACAAAATCATTATAAGCCTTGGAACGAAACAGACTTTCTTCCATACCAGAAGATTTCGATGCCACTTCTGCCATATCCCAATTAGCAAAATGAAGCATGTTTGGGAATAAAGTTTCCCTTAGAATAACTAAACCTATCCAAATTAAAAGCGTCCAAATAGCAAATTGAACAATTGCTGCTACACCTATACCTGCAATTTTACCAAACATTAATTGTCTAGGTTTTACAGAAGCTAGCAAAACTTCTACGATACGATTAGATTTCTCGCTTGAAACACTTCTTAAGATAGTCATCCCGAACAATAAAATAAATAGTAAAATAACTCCTCCGAAGAAAAAACCTACCCAACTTGACAAACTAAAAGACTCATTTTTTGGGTCATACAAATTTCTAAACGCAAGCGTAACAGGTTGTTTTATTCCCCTAAAATCTTGTATTGACAATTTAGTAAACCTACCAACCATGACTTCCTCCAGTCGTCGTTCAACATGAAATTGAATTGTTGTAGCGAATAAAAAACTTGGTTTTTCTTTGTAAAATAAAAAAGCAGCTTTATTACTTAAAATCTTTTCATTTAATTCTAATAATGCATCATACTTTTGAAAACGTTTACTTTTCTCAAAATCTTTCAGTTGCACGTAATCATTCGCAAAATCATAACTAATACTACCTGAGGTATTTGCAAGTATTTTATTATCCATAATACCAGCAGGATCAACAATTAAGACATTCCAATGCGGTTTATTATTCTCTCCTACAGAAAACAAAACGTACACCAATAACATTACCAATAAGGGTCCAACAATAGCCATTCCAATAAAGGAGCGTTTTTTGATACGTTCTTTTAATTCGCGTTGCGCTATTAACCAGCTTACATTCATATATTTTTATCTGTTACTGTTTCTATAAATATTTGTTGCATCGAAGGAAGCACCTCCCATGCAGCTTCTATTTCGATTTGGCCAATCAAGGTTTTCAGAAGATCCTGAAAATTGTTTTCACCGCGCATTGCTACATATGCAATATAGCGATCTTTCGTAATTTCTTCTTTCTCTAATAATTCAAATCCTGTCCACAAAGCGTGTGTAAATGCCAACATATTCCCCTTAAACTTGATAGCAAAACGACCATCTTTGCGCTCTTCTCTTAATTGCATAACACTTCCTTCCACTATTTTTTTAGACTGATGAATTAAAGCTGCACGATCGCAAATTTGTTCTACACTATTCATGTTGTGACTAGAAAGCAAAATCGTTTTCCCAGCCTTTTTCATGCTTTTTAACTCATTTTGAATTAATTCTACATTGACTGGGTCAAAGCCGGAGAACGGTTCGTCTAGAATTAACAATTTAGGCTCATGCAAAACGGCACAAATAAATTGCACTTTTTGTGCCATACCTTTGGACAATTCTTCGATGCGTTTATTCTTCCAGGAAGTTATTTCAAATTTTTCCAACCAAGAAGTTAAATTTCTGTTCACTTCTTCTTTGGACATTCTTCGTAATCTACCTAAAAACATTGCATGATCATAGACTGTCATAGTTTTGTATAGTCCACGTTCTTCTGGCAGATAGCCGATTTGAGAGAGGTGTTTTCCCTTCATTAATTCGCCTTGGTACCTGACCTCCCCTTTTTCAGGTGTAATAATTCTATTGATAATACGAATCAAGGTTGTTTTACCGGCACCATTTGGACCAAGCAAACCAAAAATTTCGCCTTCATTTAAAGAAAGAGACACATCATCGACTGCAATTTTCTGAAAATACGACTTAGTTATCGAAGTGAGTTGAAGCATCGGAATTAATTTGGATAAAAATACGATTTATTCTCTAACTCAAAAATTAACTTTCAAAATCCCCTTCACTACCAACTGAATGATCGGTATTTGTAAGTTCAATGGAAGTAAATAAAACTTTCTTCCATGATTTCCACTTGTAAACTTTGTGATATATTAAGAGTAAAATCGGAAAACATACCAATACAATGATCCACAAATCCAAACCAATAACAGGAATTGAAGTATCTAGGAACAAAGCATCTGTCTGAAAAACTTGCCAATTATTGGTAACTAATAATGCTCCTACAATATTATTCACGGTATGAAAACCCAGGCTAAGTTCTAATCCATCATCGAGAACCGTCAGTAATGCCATAAAGAGTCCACTAGCGAAATAATACAGCAAAATTGAATTCCCTAATTTTTCTACTTCTGGATTCTCCATATGCAAACTCGCAAAAATTACCGAAGAAACCACGATTGAAATGATTGGTTTTTTGAAAAGATTAATACTGCCTTGCAGCATATATCCTCGAAATAAAAGTTCTTCTACTGCAGTTTGTAGAGGCAATATAAAGAAAGAAATACCAACTAACATCCAAAATGAATCTGCGTGATAATTCCATTTGATTGCATCACTAGTAGCATACGTATAGATTAACCCACCGCACAAAAAGATACCAAACAAAGAAAAACTCAGAAAAAATCGTTTCCAGTCAAATTGAATCCTTACGGAAAAAACACTCCAAATTGGGCGTTGATGAATATATTTTATTGCTAAAAGAATTGCAAAAAAAAGTGCAACAAACGGTAAGAGGTTAATAATAAAAAATAAATTATTACCCATTAAATGGCGAGAATACGCTAACGAATAATTCATCCATTCGGATATAGGAACACCAACTACATATAATCCGAGCATGTAAGCGAATTGGCCTGCCATAAAAAAAACAGAAACCACACCAAATACTGAAATCGCATACCTAAGGTATGATCTTTTTCCCAATGCTGCTAACTGAAGATAATTCATTGTTTAAACTAATATAAACTAAAAAAGCCTTAGATTTCTCTAAGGCTTTTAACTTTTAACTTTTGCGGTCTGGACGGGACTCGAACCCGCGACCCCATGCGTGACAGGCATGTATTCTAACCAACTGAACTACCAAACCAATATTTTCAACTTTTAAAAAGCTCTAACTTCAGTTAGATTTACTTGTTATATTGTGTAAGCCTTTCGTTAAAAGCTGTGCAAAGATACACTCATTTTTTGTTTCTGCAATATTTTTCAAAAAAATATTTAAAAAAATTAATTTTCCACCATTAAAAGGTAGTTCGTTTTCTTTCCTTTTCCAATTAATACAAACTTTTCGTTTATTAAATCTTCTTGTTTCAAGACATAACTTTCTCCAACTTTTTCTTTATTGATCGCAATCGCATTCGCTTTTAATTCTCTTTTTGCCTCTCCATTACTCGATAAAAAGGAGGATTTAGCCACTAAAGCATCCACGATGGAAATTCCACTTTCGAATTCGGTTTTAGAAACACTTGCTTTTTGAACTCCATCAAATACCTCTAGGAATTGTTCATTATTTAATTTTCTCAAATCCTCGGATGTAGATTTTCCAAATAATATATTGCTTGCAATAATTGCTGCTTCAAGCGCTTCTTTGCCATGTACACGAACTGTTACATCTTCTGCAGTAGCTTTTTGAAGAGCACGTAAATGAGGAGCTTCTGCATGTTCTTTCTCAATATTTTCAATTTCCTCTTTAGATAATAGCGTGAAATAACGGATTAATTTTTTCGCATCTTCATCGCTTGCATTCAACCAAAATTGATAAAATGCGTAGGGGGTAGTTTTTAGTGGGTCTAACCAAACTGTTCCGGATTCTGTTTTTCCAAACTTCCCACCATCGGCTTTTGTAAGCAAAGGACACGTAAAAGCGAAAGCCTCTCCCCCACCTTTTCTTCGAATTAATTCTGTTCCAGTGGTAATATTCCCCCATTGATCTGATCCACCAATTTGAATTTTACAATCAAAGTGATTGTTTAGATGCAGATAATCATACCCTTGTAAAAGCTGGTATGAAAACTCCGTAAATGAAATTCCTGTTTCGATTCGTTTCTTAACAGAATCTTTCGCCATCATATAATTTACGGTAATATGTTTTCCGATATCGCGAATAAAATCTAGGAAGGAAAAATTTCGCATCCATTCGTAATTATTGAGTAATAAGGCTTTGTTTTCACCATTTTCGAAATCCAAGAATTTATTCAGTTGCTTAGATACCCCTTCCACGTTTTTATTTAACGCTTCTTCATCCAACAAATTTCGCTCTGCAGATTTCCCGGATGGATCACCCACCATACCTGTTGCGCCGCCGACTAAGGCAATAGGTCTGTGTCCTGCTTTTTGTAAATGTACTAGTAACATGATTGGCAACAAACTACCTACATGAAGCGAATCGGATGTTGGATCGAACCCAACATATCCTGTTGTCATTTCTTTTAACAACTGTTCTTCTGTTCCAGGCATCACATCCTGAATCATTCCTCTCCATTGTAATTCTGCGATTAAATTTGTTTTCATGTGTACGTTTCTAAATATGAAATTTTGTACAAAAGTAAAAAGATTTTTGCAAGTGAAATTTTACACTAAACGCTCTGCTTCCATAAGTGTAAAAAAAAGTCTAAATTTGCTCAAAAAGATATCTTATGAGACAGATTTTACTCTTTATTTCCATTGTTATCACCAACTTTATATCTGCACAAAACTTTAGTCTCCCCAAACTTCCATATGCATACACTGCACTAGAACCAACGATTGATTCTATTACCATGCGAATTCACCACAGTAAGCACCATCAAGCATATGTAACAAATTTAAATAAAGCGTTGGGGACAAGTTCTTCGAGAAGTTTAACGGAATTACTAAACACCATAAGTTCGCAACCTGCTGTTGTTCGAAATAATGCTGGAGGGCATTTCAATCATACTTTGTTTTGGGAATTATTATCTCCTCAACCAACAAAAACACCTAATACACTCTTATTAAACCAGATAAACAAACAATTTGGTTCACAAGATTCATTACAAAAAGTGATTACAGCAGCTGGTACAAGTTTATTTGGTTCTGGTTGGGTATGGTTAATTTTAACACCATCCGAAGAATTAAAGGTAACAACAACGATGAATCAAGACAATCCATTGATGGATGTTGTAAGTGAGCGCGGCATACCCTTGTTAGGAATTGACGTTTGGGAACACGCCTATTATTTAAAATATCAGAACAAACGTGCAGATTATTTGAAAAATATTTGGAACATTATAGATTGGAAAGTTATAAGTGACAATTATCTTCGTGCATTAAAAAAATAAGAATGAAACAAACTATTTTAGTTACAGGTGGTGCTGGCTACATCGGATCACACACCATCCTTGAATTAATTGACAAAACTGATTTTGAGATTATTTCGATCGATAATTATTCAAATTCTTCCGCAGAGACATTCCCAAGAATCGAGAAGATATCAGGAAGAAAAATATACAATCATCCAATTAACTTATGTGATCGAAAAGCGTTATTTGCGTTTGTATCTACTTTAGAAAACGTTGTTGGAATTATCCATTTCGCAGCGTTTAAATCGGTTCCGGAATCTGTTGAAAATCCTTCCTTATATTACCACAACAATTTAGAGTCTTTGGTTAATGTAATTGAAGCATGTAAACAATTTACGATAGACAACTTCATTTTTTCCTCTTCTTGTTCTGTTTATGGCAATATTGAATCATTGCCTGTGACTGAAAACACTCCGTTTAGTCCAGCAGAATCTCCTTACGCACATACGAAACAAATTGGGGAACAACAATTAGAATTATACGCGAAATGTGGCGTCAACTTTAAAACGATAGCGTTACGTTATTTTAATCCTGTAGGCGCGCATCCATCAGGTCTTATAGGAGAGTCGCCAATAAATCCGCCAACAAGTCTGATTCCAATCATCACACAAACTGCTATTGGAAAACGCGACAAAATGTTTGTTCATGGCTATGATTATCCAACACGTGATGGTTCTTGTATCCGCGACTATATTCATGTGTGTGACATTGCAAATGCACATGTAAAGGCGTTGAACATTTTAGTAGAAGGAAAAACAGATTTAAACTACAATGTCATCAATCTAGGTACAGGAGATGGAGTGAGTGTTAAAGAAGCAATTGCAAGTTTTGAGAAAAATACAGGGGTTTCTTTGAACTACGAGCTGGGGCCAAGAAGAGCTGGAGATGTTGTCTCCATCTATTCGGACACCACAAAGTCGTCTGATTTTTTAGATTGGAAAGCTGAGAAAACCTTGGATGACATGGTGACTTCTGCTTGGATTTGGGAACAAAACATCACCAACGAAACAAGATAAATTAAACTAATGCAAAAACGCCTATCTTTGCACATCAAAAAATCATACAATGGACAGTAACAAGACAAAAATTTTAATAACCGGTGGTGCAGGATTTGTACCAAGTTCTACAGCGGAAAAATTATTAGAGAATCCTAACAACTATATTGTTTTAGTGGATAATTTTTTGACTGGAAGAAAGGAAAACATTCCAAATCACCCGAACTGTAAATTTATTGTTGCTGACGTTAACCATTTGGATGAGATTAGTCCTATAATGACCTCTTATCAATTTGATTATGTGTATCATTATGCTGCAATGGTTGGGGTACTTCGCACATTAGACAATCCTATCCATGTATTAGAAGATATTCAGGGTATCAAAAACGTATTAAATTTAGCTAAGAGTACAGGCGTAAAACGGGTCTTTTTCTCTTCTTCTTCAGAGGTGTATGGAGAACCTGTTCATTTACCTCAAAACGAGCATACAACACCATTAAATTCTCGTTTACCATACGCTGTAGTGAAAAATGTGGGAGAAGCATACTTCCGTTCTTTCCAACAAGAATATGGTTTAGATTATACCATTTTCCGCTTTTTCAATACCTATGGTCCAAAACAAAGTGAAGATTTCGTAATGTCTAAATTCATGTCCGCCGCTATGAAAGGGGAAGATATTACCATCTATGGAGACGGAAGTCAAACACGTACTTTTTGCTTTATTGATGACAATACAGAGTTTTGTGTTGGTGCATTAGATAATCCTGAGACTATCAATGAAGTGTACAACGTTGGGAATGATATCATCAGTACTATCAAGGATTTAGCAGAATTGATCATCCAAAAAACAAATTCTACTTCTAAAATTGTTTATTTGCCACCTTTGAAAGACGGCGACATGACACGTAGACAACCGGACATTTCAAAGATGCGTGAACTATTGAAACGTGATTTATTACCGTTAGAAAAAGGGATTGAAAAAGTAATAGCTTCTGGGAGATTTAAATAGCCTTCGAGAACCTCGCCTTCGATAACCTCGCCTTCGATAACCTCGCCTTCGATAACCTCAGGCTACGGGGAAAGGAAGTTTAGATAGATTGAAAGATTTCTAGATAGTTAGATTTTAGCGCTTCTACCGAATAGTATTTTTCTACGGTTTCATCGCCTTTTGCACCGATACGTATACGTGCTTCTTTATTTTCAAGTAAGAAAGCAAGGATGTCGAACCATTCATCTTCGGAATCCACTAAATATCCATTTTCTTTGTCTTGAATGAGTGTTTTATTTACCCCAACCGGCGACATAACCGTTGGGATGCCGAGCGACATGTATTGCAAGCCTTTGAAAGCACACTTCCCTTCTGACCACTCGTTATTTTTCAACGGCATTACCCCGATATCTATTTTACATAAATCGTCTACCTCGTTGATTTTATCCCACTTACAATACACCAACGATTTCAGTTCAAAACTTGGTTTACGGTCTGAAATAACTAAAAAATCAAAGTCATATTTTTCTTCCAAACGCAATAATACTGGATAAATCATATCCAAATAGTGCATGGTAGAATGTGAACCTGTCCAACCAATTGCTAAACGCGTACGTGAATAATCGATGGTTTTATTATGCATTCTGACCGTGTCAATGGAAGTAGGAACGATATGCACATTTTGATTATATTGTCTCGCGAAATCCGCCAAATATTGATTCCCACATTGCACTGTATGTACCCAGCCACAAATAGAATTTACTTTAGAATACCATTTTGTAAAGGAAAGTAAAGCATTGCTATCCGAGTGATTTTTAAGCCAAATTGCGTCATCGTAATCGTACACTATTTTTTTACGTAACACTTTTGCGAGCATAAATTCGATCACTGGTGGGCCAAATTGCATTGCTTCACGGTGCATAAAAATGAAATCGTATTTTCTTACAGTGAACAAAATCCCAAAACGTTTGAAGGTACTTTTCAGCATTCCAACTGTTTTTTGTGCAAATAAACCAGGTTTGTAGAGCAGATCCCACAATTGGTAATTGATAAAAGGTTTTATCGTTATTTCAAAGCCATTTTCCTCTAAGAAAGGAAGGTATTGCTCAAAACGAAAACGTTGCGATGGCGCCTTCCCGATTGGGTATGGACACATTAAAAGAACTTTTTTCGTTTTCATTTAACTCATCCATTTTTCGTACCACATTTGAAACATTAAGAGGTACCAAATTTTATAATCCAATTCTTTTTTTCCACCTAAAAAATCTTGCTTTAGTTTAGAAACATGTTTCCAGTTAAAAACAGCTTGATTTTCAATTTTTTCTTCGTTGATGTAATTTTCCAATAATGGTCTTAAATCAGTTGCCAACCATTTTGCAATTGGAATCGCAAATCCCATTTTTGGTCGGTCCATCCTTTCTTTTGGAACATACTGATGTACAATTTCTTTGAGAATGTATTTTTGATTTCCTTGGTGTAATTTATAGTCGTTTGGCAATTTTGCAGCCCACTCAATCACGCGGTGATCTAAGAAAGGCTCTCTACCTTCTAAACTCACAGTCATCGTTGCGCGGTCTACTTTTTGCAGAATATCATCGACCAGATAGGTTTGATAATCCACAGCTTGCATATATGCCAAAGGAGAATAATGTTGCGCTACCAATTCTTTGGATTGATACGCTGTTTTCAGACGTTGAAACGAAGCGTTCATCACCTCTTTCATTTGATTATCCGTATATTGTTGGCTCAAACTTAGCATGATATTTTCTTCCGAAGGATCTTTGAGAATCCCTTTCAACTTTTCGTAACGGTTATGAAAATTATATTTGTGTTTAAGAATCGGTAAAGCGTTGGAAGGAACTACATTCATCAAACCTGCGATTGACTTACGTGCAAATCCAGGAATTTGTTCGAGTTTACTTCGGTATTTCAACAGATAGCTATAACGATTATATCCAGCAAACACCTCATCCCCAGCATCTGCACTTAAAGCTACGGTAACTTCTTGTCGCGCAACCTTACTCACTAAGGTAGTTGGTAATGCACTACTATCCGCAAACGGTTCGTCATAATAAAATGGTAATTCTGGGATCCATTCTAGCACCTCTTTTTCCGTACATGCAATTTCGGTATGTTTTGTCCCCAGGTAATCAGCGGTTTCTTTTGCAAAGTCTGCTTCATTTAATCCAATATCTGGAACTGCAATTGTGTAGGTTTTTAGAGGTTCCGTTCTATCTTTTTGAAGCAAGGCAGTCACGCACGTACTATCGTATCCCCCACTTAAAAACACACCAACTGGTACATCTGCCACCATACGGTAATCGCACGCACTTTGAAGAATTTTTTCGGTTTCTATTTTTGCTTCCTTGAAAGAAATATCCAGTTTTGGTTGATTATAAGCATCGTAAACGGACCAATATTGTGTTTGTTTTATTTCACTTAGGGGTTGCTCCAAGGAAAACTTTGTATAATGTCCTGGTTTTAATTTCGTTGTATATTCAAAGATACAGTGAGGTGTAGGAACATTTCCATATTGCATAAACGCAGCTACGGCATCCAAATTAATTTTCTTCTCAAAGTTTGGGTGTGCATGAAACGCTTTTAATTCAGAAGCAAACAAGAACAAACCGTCTTTCAAATAGTAGAAAAAAGGTTTAACTCCTGCTCGATCGCGTCCGCAAAAAACTTCGTTTTTCTGTATATCGTAAATCACAAAAGCAAACATTCCGATAAAACGATTCACGCAGGATTCTCCCCATTGGGTGTATGCATGAAGAATTACTTCCGTGTCGGAATCGCTTATAAATGTGTGTCCCAAAGCGATTAAATCAGCACGTATTTCTTTGTAATTATATATTTCCCCGTTAAACGTAATCCAATGCTGGTTGAACAACATTGGTTGTTTTCCGGATTCTGTAACATCGATGATTGCCAAACGTCGGTGTGCTAAACCGAGTGTAACATTGGGTTCTTGAAAGCATTGAAGGTCTCCCCCATCTGGTCCTCGGTGAAACAAGGTTTGGCTCATAGCAAGTAAATCTTTCTTTGTAGATTTTTTATTGAAATCAATAAATCCTGCTATTCCACACATAGTTATTCGTTTTTTGAATGGTTGCAAATATACGAAAAATGCATAAAATTAAATGGAAAGCTACAGCCCCAACGTATTTATGACACGTTCAATGATTATCTGAATAATACGTTTATTTATAGACATGGTATTTTCCACGCAGAAGATGATTCATCATTCCAAAATCAGTATTAAATTTGGGTTACAAAAACATCCATATGAACTTAGAAAAAACAAACAATGAAAGTACATTAACAGTAGCAATTAAACAGTTAATTTCAGAAAGTAGACAGCAAGTTGCTGTAACAGTAAATTCAGCAATTTCAATTTTGTATTGGCAAATAGGTAAGCGAATACAAGATGAGATTTTACAAAACCAACGTGCAGAATATGGTAAAGAGATTATTTCGACGTTATCCAAGCATTTGACAGCTGAATATGGGAATGGATGGAGTAAAAGACAATTACATCATTGTGTTCTATTTGCAGATGTTTACCCTGAAAAAGAAATTGTGCACACACTGTGTACACAATTAAGTTGGTCTCATCTTCGCTTAATAATACCAATGCAATCTGACTTACAAAGAGATTTTTACATTGAAATGTGTAAACTTGAGAAATGGAGTGTTAGGACTTTTCAAGAACGAATTAATTCGATGTTATTTGAACGTACAGCGATTAGTAAAAAGCCAGAGTTAACGATTAAAAATGAATTACAATTATTAAAAAATCAACAGCAATTAACTCCAGATTTGATTTTTAAAGATCCTTATTTTCTTGATTTTTTGGGATTAAATGATTCCTATTCCGAAAAAGATTTGGAAGTGAGTATTTTGGTTGAGTTACAAAAATTTATTATCGAAATGGGTTCTGACTTTGCGTTTATGTCCAGGCAAAAAAGAATTAGCATTGATCATGAAGATTACTATCTAGATTTACTTTTTTACCATCGTCGGTTAAAATGCTTGGTTGCCATTGAGTTAAAGTTAGGGAAATTTGAAGCTGCTCACAAAGGACAAATGGAATTATACCTTCGTTGGCTTGAAAAGCATGAAATGGTAGAAGGAGAAAACACTCCAATTGGTTTAATATTATGCGCTTCAAAAAATGAAGAACATGTAGAGCTATTACAATTAGAAAATAGTAACATTAAAGTGGCAGATTATTTAACCAGACTGCCTGACTTAAAATTATTGGAACGAAAATTACATTTAGCGATCGAAATTGCTAGAAATAAAAGTATTGAGAGTAAATAACACAAACTTTACTTTACAGCTCCAACGTATTTATGACACGTTCAATGATTATCTGAATAATTCGTTTGTTTATCGATTTTACATGTTCTCGGTAAACGTGATATTCTTCCAAGGTAAAACAACCTGAGATAATACCAATAACTTCGCTTCGAATGGCATTACCTTTAAATAGGGACTGTTGAATAAATTGTTTTTTAGCTGCTCTGGCTAAATCTTGAAACGCAGCTTGATTTAATTCACTATCCAAACGCAAAAAAAGTAACTCATGTTGCATTTTGATTACTGGTCGCAGGGTTGCATTTTGGAATTTTTCCTCTACGGTCATGTTTTCAGAGATGATAGCGGTCGGAATTTGTGGTCGGATAGAGAGTTTGGTCGGGTGCATAAAATGAATGTTTGTTTAAATGTAAATAAAATCTCATCGCAAGGGAAAGATATTTAAAGAAAAATTAAATGTCGATAAATCTGGTGAATACATCTACATAAAAACCAAAACAATCCCCTCTATTTACTACTTAAGCAGAAGTAATAAGCTTGAAGTAAAAAAAGCAAATGGCAGTACTTGGAATTAAAAGGGGGGTGTAAAATGAAGAAAAAGCAATTTATAGAAGTTTTCAGTATTTGTTTTCCCAACCATAGATTGTACTTTTGCAGTAGACCCTAAAAATAAAATCATGCGTGTAGAACAGCTATATACTGGATGTTTGGCTCAAGGAGCATATTATATCTTATGCAATGGAGAAATAGCAATTATCGACCCATTACGTGAGGTTCAGTCCTATATCGACAAAGCTAAATCGGACAAAGGGACGATAAAATATATTTTTGAGACTCACTTTCATGCAGATTTTGTTAGCGGTCACGTAACACTTGCCCAACAAACAGGTGCTGAAATTGTGTATGGTCCTACAGCTACTCCAAATTTCAAGGCTACAGTTGCGGAAGATGGACAACTATTTGCATTAGGGAATTGCCAACTAAAAGTCTTACATACTCCTGGACACACCATGGAAAGTTCGACCTTTCTATTGATAGATGCGAATGGGAAAGAACATGCCATTTTCTCTGGAGACACTTTATTCTTAGGCGATGTCGGCAGACCAGACTTAGCGCAAAAAGCAGCAAATATGACACAAGAGGAATTGGCAGGTTTATTATTTGACAGTTTACGCAACAAAATCATGACTTTACCAGACGACACGATTGTGTACCCAGGACATGGCGCAGGATCTGCTTGTGGAAAACATATGTCGAAAGAAACTGTTGGGAAGCTTGGGGATCAAAAACTAAGCAATTATGCCTTGCGAGCTGACATGACAAAAAAAGAATTTATTCAAGAAGTTACGGATGGTTTGCTTCCTCCACCTTCCTATTTTCCATTAAATGTCATGTTAAACAAACAAGGATATGAGAATATCGATACCATTATCGAACGAGGTACTTTAGCATTGACACCAGAAAAATTTGAACATATAGCTAATTCTACGGATGCCATCGTTTTAGATGTTCGTAAGGAAAGTGAATTTATTCAATCCCATATACCAAATTCTATTTTTATAGGAATTGACGGAAATTTTGCTCCATGGGTAGGTGCTTTATTACAAGATGTTGCGCAAGAGATTTTATTGGTTGTACCTCTTGGACGTGAAAAAGAAGTTGTTACTCGTTTAGCGCGCGTAGGTTTTGACCATACGATCGGTTATTTAGCAGGTGGTATTCATGCTTGGGAACAGGCAGGAAAAGAAACAGATTCCATTTCTTCTATAGATGTAGAAACATTTAAACGCGAATTAACGGATAAATCCCTTGTTTTTGATGTGCGGAAAGAAAATGAGTTTTCTAGCGAACATCTCGCACAAGCACAGTTAACGCCGTTAGATTACATCAACGACCATTTAACTCAATTTCCAATGGATACACCCTACTACATTCACTGTGCAGGAGGGTATCGTTCTGTAATTGCAGCATCTATATTAAAAAGTCGAGGATACCATGGAATGATCAATGTGGAAGGAGGATTTAATGCAATCAAAAAAGCTGGCATTCCAACCACAGACTTTATTTGTCCATCCACCCTAAAATAAAACCCAATTAAATACGTTTGTTACCTCTGTGAAAAATTGTTTCCTCTTATTAACCTATTTTGCGAGTCTGTTTATGCTGATAGCATTTTCCTCTTCGTGTAAAAAAACGAGTGGATTATCGCAAGCGAATGTAACATTTTCAACAGATACCTTACTTTTTGACACCGTTTTTACCACATTAGGTTCTACAACACAACAATTCAAAATTTATAACCCAGATTCCAAAACCATCCTAGTTCAGGAAGTGGAATTAATGGGTGGGAAAAACTCTCCTTTTCGCGTCAATCTAGATGGCATATCAGGCACAAAATTTGAAAACCTAAGTATTGAAGGAAAGGATAGTTTATTTGCCTTTGTGGATGTAAAACTAAAGGTGAACAACCAAAATTTACCCATGGTGGTAGAAGATTCTGTACGTTTTAGAACAAATGGTAAAAACTATTATTTACATTTAGCTGTTTGGGGACAAGATGTTTATATACATAATAATGAAGTACTTACAGAAACAACATGGAAAAGTGATAAACCACATTTAATCTATGGGACCGTTGCTGTTGATTCTGCTAAAACCCTTTCCATAGAAGCTGGTACGAAGATTCACCTCCATAAAAAAGGAATGTTGATGGTGTATAAAGGCGCCTTACATGTAAATGGTACGAAAGAGAAACCGGTTTATTTCCAAGGGGATCGTTTGGAGGATTTTTACAAAGAAGTATCTGGACAATATTACGGTATTTACTTTCATCAAGCGCAACCATCGACAATTAATTATGCTGATATCCGCAATGGGACTGTAGGAATTCATATGTACAGTGAAGATAAAACGAATCCGCAAGCAACATTAACGTTGAGTAATAGCATTATTCAAAACCATGCGAGTTATGGTGTATTATTATTTGCTAATCCAGCGGTAAAAATGGAAAATTGTATCGTTTCTAACAATGAAAAATATGGTATATTGGTTCTTCAAGGAGCCAGGTATTATATCAACCAATGCCATCTTTTAGATTATGGTAGGGATGAAAAATCTGCTGCGTTGGTACTAAAGAACAATTACTACAACCCAACGGATAAAACAACCTATCTTTCAGATATGGAAGGTACTATCAACAATACCGTAATATACGGATCGAGAGAATTTGAGGTATTGATAGATACCATTCAAAAAGGAAATGCAAAAATTAATCTCCTGTTTAATTCTTGTTTGATTAAATGGAAAAATGAAAATAGTGCTTCGAATTTTAAAAACATCCGTTGGAATTTAAATCCTAATTTCAAAAATCCAACAAAATACGATTACCATTTCGAAGCAAATTCTCCTTTACAAGGTAGTGCAGATCCAAATCTGATGAATGCCTTTGACATAGAAGGAAACCCTAGATCTTTCACTGCACCAGACATTGGAGCGTATGAAATAAATTAATAGAAGTTACTCAAAACGACCGATACTATGAAATATAATCTATCCGAAATTACCGAGTTAATTAAAAATCGCAGAACAATTTATCCTGAGCAATTTAATTCCCGTAAAGTACATCGCGAGCAAATTGAGGCGATGCTAAACAATGCTATTTGGGCGCCAACGCATGGCAATACGCAACCATGGAGATTTACGGTTTTTATGGAAGAATCTAGGCAGCAACTTGCAGATTTTCAAGCACAATTATACCTAGAAACAACACCAAAAGAGAATCAAAAAGACAGCAAAGTTGCAAAATTATTAACTCGTCCACTTCAAGCATCCGCAGTCATTGCTGTATGGATGAAGCGCGATGAAACGGAGAAAATCAGGGAGATTGAAGAAGTGGAGGCTGTAGCTTGTGCTATTCACAACTTACAATTAACAGCAGCAGCGTATGGAATTGGGGCTTATTGGTCCACATCCGCATTTATTTATACCCCTGCAATGAATACGTTTTTAGAGATAGGAGAAAAAGATAAATGTCTCGGAATGATATATATCGGTTACCCAGAAATAGAATGGCCTAAGAGTCACCGTAAACCGATTGAATATTTGACTACTTGGAAATAAATGAAAACCTATTTGTTGCTTTTATTGGTATTGGCATGTATCTCTTGGAGTTTTTCGCAAGAGACTTCTTCGCGTGTAAAAGCCTATTTTGGCATACAGTATAAACCCTTAATTGCAGGAGATTTTATTGGTTCATCGCGCCTATTAATCAAAAACGATACCCTACAAGGAGAATTCACCCAACAATTAGGCTCTTCTTTTGGAGGGGTGATTCGTGTGCAATTCAAGAAAAACATTGCATTAGAAACAGGTATAAATCAGGTTAAACGTCACTACAATATTCAATTTTCACAATTAGATTCTTCTATAACCACCAATAAATCGCTAAAAATAATAGCGTTTGATGTTCCAATAAACGCTTTATTTTTTGTGAAGTTAGCAGACAAAGTATACATGAATACCTCGTTGGGTCCCTCCTTTGTTTTTAACCCTTCCAATGTCGCAACCAATGTAGTATACAACAAATACAATGTATTTCGTGCAGAAGGTCGTATGCGAAGCGTATTTGCGGTAGAACTAAACGCCAATATAGGTTTTGAATATCGTACAGTAAGAAATGGGTTCTTTTATCTTGGGGCATCTGGACGGGTGCCTTTCAATCCTATTTTTGATGTTGCTGTGAGTAATGAAAATACCGTAAAACATCAAAAGATGATAATTTATGGGAGTATGACCGGAACCTATGTTTCCTTTGATTTTCGTTATTTCTTTCCCTATAATAACAAAGCAAGTTTGAAAAGTGGGATGCCTATAGAACAATGATTTAATGTAGCAATTAATTAGTCAACCCTTAAAAA
>Ga0172373_10001865_pt1 | contig 33417 bp, 33 predicted proteins | sample Lak10m_2_FD_114546 | JGI IMG/M metagenome (GOLD analysis project Ga0172373, IMG submission 114546) | Freshwater microbial communities from Kabuno Bay, South-Kivu, Congo - kab_092012_10m | ecosystem: Environmental > Aquatic > Freshwater > Lake | place: Democratic Republic of the Congo...
ATATTTTTTTTGATAAACTCAACGGGAAAAACATTGTATTCTTCAATTTCTGCAGCCATAGCACTTCTCCCGTCTAGTATAACTTTTTTTAAAAGTTTTAACCTTTTTATTTTTAATGCCATTACGGTGCTGAATACATTTCTGCAAATTGCTATGCGTTCACCAGTAAATAAACAAACAAAAAAAAGTAGTACAGAAGTTAACTGAAAATATTGAAGTTTTGGGAATGCAGGTAGAACAATTGCAGTTGGTGATAATTGTTTTAATTTTTTTCTTGCATCCGTATAAAATAATTCTTTAACAGATAGAAAAGCTAATATTCGAATTTTAGTATTATATTTTTTATTCAAAAAATCGCAAACATCAATTACCTGACTAGAATATATTCCTGGGTGAAACTGATCAAGTAAAGTAATATATAGCATTAATTAAGAATCTTATTTAACACTTCAATAATTCTTTCTGTACTTTTTCCATCCCATAAAGGCGGGATGTTTCCTTTTTTATAATTGCCGTTTATAATTGATTGAATTGTTTTTTTGATTAATTGATTATCAAAAGGCAATAGTGTATTAGAACCGATGGCAACTGTAGATGGACGTTCAGTGTTTGGCCTTAATGTTAAACATGGCTTTAACCGAAATGTGCTTTCTTCTTGTATTCCACCACTATCTGTAATAATAAATTTACATGTTGCAATTAATTTTTGAAATGAAAAATAATCCAACGGTTCAGTTAAAATTAAATTTGTTAATCCATTAACTCTATCATATAAATCAAATTTTTTCAAATTATTTATGGTGCGTGGATGTATTGGAAAAATTATTTTAAATGTTTCATTTATAAATTCAATTAATTCTATGAGTTTAATTAATTCATCTTTATGGTCAACAGTTGCGGGACGATGAATGGTCATTAAAATAAATCTTTCATTTTCAAGTTTATATTTTTCTAAAATTTTATTTGATTGAATTTTATCTTCAAAGGCAATCATTGTGTCAATCATCGTATTACCAACAAAAAAAAGTTGCGCTTCTTTTTTTCCTTCATTGATTAAATTATCCCAACCACTTTGTTCGGTTATAAAAAACAAATCTGTTATTTCATCTGTTAATATTCGATTAATCTCTTCAGGCATCGTTCTATCATAACTTCTCAAACCACTTTCTAAGTGTGCAATTTTAATTCCTAATTTATTTGCTGTTAATGCTGCGGCAAGAGTAGAGTTTACGTCACCTACAACCATTATCAAATCAGGATAATACTCTAAGCATACTTTTTCAAGGTTATGCATTATTTCAGCCATCTGAGAATTGGGCGAAGCGCTTTTTATATTCAGAAAAAAATCAGGTATTAAGTCAAATTGTTCAAAAAAAACATCCGCCATTTTTGCATCGTAATGTTGTCCGGTATGAACAATCTTCAATTCAATTTTATTGTTTTCTAAAGTAAGATTTTTGAATTGAGTTACTTTAATAAAATTTGGTCGAGTACCAACAACAATTAAGATTCTTTTTTTCATTAAATTAAATTGTTTGTTATTTTATTTGCAAATAAAATATCATCAACAGTAATTTTTCCACCTGGAACATTAATAATTTCCTTTGCATATGTGTCTGGAATAGTTTGATTATTTAACAACATATCAATCCATTTATGATAATAAATAGGTACACTCTTATTTATTTTCATTGATGTCAAAAATTCAACGTCATCAAATCCCATTCGTTGCATAAAAGCAAATAAAGTTTGCACAGAATAATCATTTACTTCTTCTCCTTTTTGAGAGCGAGTTGGCGCAAAGAATTCATCTTCAGGAATTGCATAGAATTTTCCTTCCTTCGGATAGAATTGAAAAGTTTCTTTTGAAGCAATACCAACTTTTTTATCCATTCCTAAGGCATATATTAATTTACGTAATGGTATTTTTAATGCTTTAAGTAAAGGATTACTTCTTAAAGAATCCGTTGCTCTTTTTTTGTCAGGACTCCAAATCACAAGTGTAGCTGATAATGAAGTTGGATTTATAACAACATGAGGTTCCCACGCATCAACAGTATGAATAGGTCGTTCCTGTTGTGTAAAATGTTCTCTAATTTTTAAGCTTACTTCTTTGGTAATAGGATTAATTTTAAAATCTTTTTCAAAAAGCATAGTTTCGTAACCAGAACCAAAAGCAGCATAGGTTGTTATTAGATAATTATTGTGATGATGAATAGCAGATGCAACGATTTTTGATTCATAATTTTTTAATGGGACAAACAAATGTACTTTAATATAAAAATCATCATTTTCATAAACATAAAAGAAAGGAATATCATACATGCTCCATTCTCTATTAAGAAAACCTTTATCGGTTAAATTTTGCTTAAATACTTCAATCCAAAAGCTTTTATCTTTTGACATTTCAATTAATAAAGGCTTTGTTTTCTTATGAAATAGTAACCGGTAAGGTATCGATTTATTTAGTTTAATTATTTCTTGAACGAATTTATTTTTGGTCATTCTGAAAAATTAATTTTGATTTTACTTTTTCAATTTCAGCTTAATCGAGTAAAATTAGTTTGTATTTGATAATTACAAGTTATTGATTTTAAAAGTTTATTAAAGCACTTAAGATTATGAGGGCTAATCATTTTAGGATGAGAAATGAATTGTATAAAGTCATTATTTTTAATATAAGATTTGTACATAGGTAATTTAATAATATTAAGTAGTTCTAATGAAATCATTTCAGTATTTGATGCGCCAAACATATCTTTATTTTTACCAATATGAGTTTCATCTTTAATTATTAAACTTAATCCATCACCAAAATTTCTATCTCTGGTTTGCCATAAAAATTTATTAACTAGTTTATTTAATTTAATTTGTTGTGAATTTAATTTAACTGTAGAAATACAATATTCAGTATAATTGCCTGTATTGTTTTCTTTACAAGGATCATCTTTAAATTTGTAAATATTCTTATCCGGACAATAAGTAAAGTCTAAAAATTGAGCAGTTGAATTATTTATAAATCCTTTAATTACGGAAAAATCATTTGTTATTTTAAATTTTTCAAATAGGGGTATGAAATCAGAAAATGGTTGAATTGACCAACCTCCGGCCCTATAACTATTTACTTTATAATTAGTATTACTTTTAGAAATTATATCATTTATTATTTTCAAAGATTCTGAAAACAAAATTTCTCTTGTTTCAATGTCTATATTATGAAACCTATATTTAGAATAATTACTTAAGTCCCATTGATTTATTTCATCAATATATTTAGCGTCAAGCCAATGAGGGTGTATATGGGGGAAAACGAAATGATTTTCATTAATTATTTTGATAAGTTGATTTTCAATTAAATTATAATCTGATTTACAGCGATCATTTAATTGTTTTTTTAGTTGTATTAAATAAACAGTATCAACAAAGAATATAGCATTTTTAATATTGTACTGCTTAAAAGCATCTAATATTAAATTTGTTGGATTTATTAAGCAATTAAATACAGAACCACTTTTAGAACCAAGGAAAAGTTCGTAGTCGAAAGTAAATAGAATTGTTTTTTTATTTGCTTTCAATTTCTTGATCAATAATATCTTTAGGTAATGCTTTCCCCTTTATTTTACATTTAATGAAAAGCATTGTGTCAAAAATTTTGCATTTAATAGGATTTATATCCATTTTCCATAAGTTACCTTTTAAGAGAGTTGTTCCGAACCTGCTTTTAAATTTTTGTATACCTTCATATTTAGTGCCTGTTATATTTGAAAGTCTTGCGCCAACAAAGTCGTAATTATTTACCTCTCGCTCATGAAGTAGTTTTATTAATTCCCATTGAAGTAGATTAATTGAGCCATTAATTTCAATCACTTCTTTGGAGGCCCCATGTAGGTAATACGCTGAGTGTTTATTATATAATACAAAGGCAGCTCCTTGGGGATAGTTGTTATAGTAACAAACTCCTATAATTATGTTTTTAGGTAAGTATTTTAGATAATTATAAAAATGATTTTTATTTTCAATATAAACATTGTTTCTTTTCATTGTTTCGCAATACAATGTATAAAAATCCTCAAATAATTCGTTGCTAAATCGAATCACTACCTTCTGTTTATTTGCATTTTTTATTACATTTCTATGTTTTGAATGAATTGAGTTGAATAGTTCTTCAACAGATTTATGGGTAACGTTTAAAATGTAAGTGCCAAAGTTACAAAAAGTTGAATTTGAAGGATAAGATGAAAAGATGCAGGAGTTTAATGGCTGCATTATCCTATCAGCTAATTTGTTTTTTTTGACAACATTAACTAAGGAGTTTAAAAATATTTTTTCTTCGCTTATTGAAAGATGATTATTGCTTTTTATTGGAGGAGAGAGAAATTGAATACACCTTAAAAATTTTAGGGTATAAAGTCTTGCAACTGTTATTATGCTGTTGTCTGATGATAAAAAGTATATTAGTTTATATCCTTCAGTACATTCCAGTTTTTTATAGTTTTCCGTGTAATATACTGGTAAAGAACTAAAATTTTGTACTATTGATGAGTTTAATTCAAATGTATAGTTTACCATTATTTATAATACATCAATAATTTTACTCATTAGTTTTTTTACTTTATTTTTTCTTTCAAAAACCGAGTAAAATTTGTAGCGTAATTCACCACCGTAACTTCTTTTAAAACTTGCAATTGTATCAAACTTATTTCCTCTTTCAAGAAAAGGCTGATCACCCAATTCAAAATGTTCAATACCGTTACGTTTTGATTCTATTATTGAGAACCATAATAAATAAGTTGCAATTTCATCTTTTAGAAAAGTTTCATCTGTAAAGGATGACCAATATATTGCTGTATTCTCAAAAGTGCCAATATTTATGGTACAAGCGGGTATACTGTTTTTATAAGCAATATAACAATTGCTATTTTTGAAATTTAGAATCCACTTAAATGATTCAATGTCATGAAACGGCATGTTATTCCTTTTTTGTGTTTTAAGATAGAGCGAATAATAGTCGTTTAAGTTAGAATCAGAAGCTTTTATAATATGAAATGGGTTTGAATTGAGAAATTTTGTAATAATGGTTCTAGTTCTTGTTTCAAGATTATTAAGTAAGTCTTCTTCCGTTTTACTAAGGGATAAATAATAAAACGCTAAAGGTATGTTTTGCCAACTTCCACGTAATTCGTGTAATGGATTTGTATAGATTTGAGGAACTGAAATATTGGTTTTACACAAAGGTGATGAAGAAAGTGTTATTTTGTCAATTTTCTTCAGTTCACTAAGTTGAATTAAATAGCTATTTAAAAAACTTAAAATTTCCCTCTTTTTTTTGTCACCAATTTTTTTATAGAAAACCGGCCCTGATGTATAATAACTTTGTGCAATAAGTTTGTTTCTTTTATAAAGCTTATTATACTCTATTTTATTGATAAACAACGGACAATAAAGTACTGGTAATTTTTCATTTAAATTAAATATGATAAAGGAGTTGTTTTCTGCCTTATCTTTTTTTGCATAAAATGCATTCAGTTGTATATCATGAAAAAATCCAATATCATTTGAGTTTTTAAATAGTAACTCAAGATGTTTAGAATTAGATTCATTTAATGTTTCTATATAATATTTTTCACTCGAAAAAGACATTATTTGTAAAAATTGAAGGAATTTGTTTTTCAGTTACAATCATTTTGTTCAACCAAGGCAGATTATCCATATATTTCTGACAATCAGTTTGCCAAGCCGATAAGTATACTATTTTTATTTTCCTTGGTTTATCTTCAATGGATTTTTTTATATTTTCCATTACATGTATCAAAGTTTGAATTCCGAAAGGATTAAACATTATATAAATATCGGGTGAATTGTCTAAATATTTTACCGCATCAATATTAAGAAACTGAGTTTCTGTTGAAGATTTAATATTACATTTTGTTGAATTAATTAAGGCCAATTTATGAAGTGAATTATCTAACTCAACGCCAATTGCTTTTTTTATATTATAGTTTTTTGAAAGCAGTACCACTCTTCCTAAGCCACTGCCAATATCAAGTAATGTGTTGGTTTTATTTAAGTTCAGAATTTTAAAAAGTTTAAACAATCTTATGTAAGGAATACTCATGTAAAATGTTGCATCACTATTAGACGAAATATCTTTTTCTAGTTTAATCACCTTGTATGTATCTATATTGTATTTCCAGTCATAATAAGGGTCTGTTAATTTGATGGCTATTGATGATGTAAAATATACCCACTTCCAATGTAATTTCTTAAGGATTTTATATATTATTGTTTCCTTCATTTATAATTTGGGTTAGTTTTTCTTGAAGCAAACCAACAATGTTTTTAATATCATAGTTCTCCTTTGGAAAACTATTAGGGCTATTAAGATAGTTAGTTTCAAGGATTAAATTTAGGGATGAAATTAAATCGTCATATATATTGTCTGGTTTTATCCATAAACCCGAGTTTGTTTTTGTTACAATCTCTGGAACTTCTCCTGGCAATGAAACAACCATGATTTTTTTATCCATACTTATATAGTCATAAAACTTAGTACTCATTGTGAACTCATAATTCTTCATTAGAAAAATTAAGCAAATATTTGAATCATAAACAGCTTGTTTAGCAATGGACTCATTTACAAAACCTTTAAAGTTTAAATTATCTAAATGTTTTGATTTCGCATATTTTATGAAATGTTCGCCTATATCACCATAAAAATTGAATTCTAATTTGTTGAATAATATTTGATTTTCATTTTTTAATTTATCTAAGGCATCAATGAACGGAGTAAATACATGATTAACTCCCACGTGTAATGAGCCTACAAATGAAAATTTTATTTTATCATTATTTTGATTAATTTGAGCTATTGGTGTGATTAGATTGGAAGAGTCGAAGCCATTTGTAATTGTTATAATGTTTTTAATTTTATTAGGGTACTTCTTTTTTAAAACATTAGAGTATGTTTCATATGCAGATAAAATATAATCCATTTTGGAAATTGTAAATTTTTCCATTTCCAATTCCTTTAATAAAATTGTATTATCGTTGTAAAAATTATCCTCATTAAAATCTATCCAGGGATCCCTAAAATCGCAAATGAATTTTATTTTTGGATAGGCATCTTTTAATTTACTAATAAAATAGGCTGAATGATTTGGCCCAATAGAAACTATAATAAGTTTGATATTATGAGAACTAATAATTTGCTTAACTCTTTTAGTCAGCACTTTTTCATCTAAACAACTTCTGTCGTAGGGATCTCCGTTTGATAAATATTTTACTTTAAACAAACCAACTCTATACTTAATTTTGTCAAGTATTTTATAAGGGTAGCTAAGAAGTTCTATTGGAAATCTAGTGTTGAATGTATGATAATGAAAGTTTTTTAAATTTAACACATCGTTATTCCAGTTTGAAATTTTATTAGTATTGTTTTTTGCTCCTAAAACATGAATATTAAATATATTTGTATGGCTCAAATATTTTACAAATTTCGCCCATCTGCGTCCGCCTATTCCTGGAAATGGGGGAAAAGCGAAGTTAATTATAAGAATATCTTTTTTTTGCAAGGATTAGAATTGAAAATAAATAAATGGACTTGGTCTTTCTATTTTGATAATACACAAATAAAAGAGCAGGACAGTGAGTAGAAGCTGTAGCTTTGATTTCTTAAATTTAATTTGATATACATTAGGAATAAAATGTATTAAAATTAAAGTAACGATTAGTGCAGCAATGTTTTTTATACCACCCATTTCTCTAAAATATTCAGGAACATTAATCGCATTTAGAATTTTATATGTAGGAATAGAATCTTCAATACCATTAATCATGAAACATGATTTTAAAGTGTGTAATGCAAAGTTTATGTCAGGACTTCTAAAAAATATCCACGCCAAACTTACCCCTATGAAAACAATGAATTTGTAAAAATAATTATGATTAATATTGATAAATGGTTTTATTAATCTTTCCATAATTAAGTAAAGTCCGTGTAAAGCTCCCCAAACCACAAACATCCAACTTGCGCCATGCCAAAGCCCACCTAAAAGCATTGTTATCATTAAGTTTTTGTATGTATTAAATTTACTAGTTTTATTTCCTCCAAGCGGAATATAAAGGTAGTCTCTTAAAAATTCCGATAGTGCTATATGCCACCTTTTCCAAAAATCACTAAAATTCCATGCTTTGTAAGGTGAATTAAAGTTTTTTGGAAACTCAAAGCCAAGCATAATTCCTAATCCGTACGCCATTTCACAATAAGCAGAAAAATCGAAGAATATTTGAAAAGTGTAGCTTAATGTACCTGCCCAAGATACAAAGAATTGTTTCTCAACTTTAGAATCAAAAAATAAATCTGACCATTCTGCAAAGAAATCTGCAATGTATATTTTTCTGAATAAACCTAATGAAAATATAAATAGACCTTTAGCGAGATTATCGAAATTTATTTTATCTGAGATATTTGCAAGCTGCTCTTCTATTTGACCATATCGAACAATTGGCCCTGCATTTAAACGAGGAAACATTGAAATGTACGCAGATAAATGAAAGAAGGATGTAGCTGGTTTAGCAATTCCTTTATATATATCAATTGAGTAGGTCATTGATTCAAATAGATAAAATGAAATACCAATGGGTAAAATAATTTCTAACGACGGTTTAGAAAAACCTAAAGATTCTGGAAGGATTTCAAACAAGGTATCAATAAAGAAATTGAAATATTTGAAATAGCAAAGTATCAATAGGTTAATAACAATGGATAGAGTAACCCATTTTTTTGCATGCGAAGGATTAATTTTTCCCCAATAGAAAATTCTATTCCCACAATAGTAATCTAAACAAATTGACAGAAACATTAGTAAAACAAACCTATAATCCCAATAGCCATAGAAAATGCAACTTGATGTTGTTAAAAAGATTAGTCTTCCTTTCAAAGATTTAATATTATACCAACCAAAAAGGACAATTGGTAAAAATATAAAAATGAAAATTGTACTATTAAAAAGCATCCTTGTTTATTTTTTTTAATATTGAAAAAATCATTAAGTCACTGTTTATAGAAGTAGGATGAATATGATCGAAAAAATGACTTGGATCTCCATTGAAATTAGAAATATCACTATTATCCTTAACAATTAAAACATTATTGTATTTACTTTTTAAATTTGTTAGAAAACCAATTAATTCTGACATTCTTTCATTATAATTAGAATATTTTATTACTAATGACTTATAGAATGGCTGAAGCGGCATGATATTGAAAATTATCTTTACATTATTATGTTGTAAATATTCAACCAATTCAATAAGAAGATTTAATCTTTCAGGTTGAAGTTTGTTAAAATCCTCATGACTGTTTTTAAAAATACCTGTTTTAATGTTTTTAAGGGATTTATTATGTTCGTCATTTAAATACTTTGTAACATCATATTTGCCAGATTGTGCTATTTCTGTAATGTCTGCCCCTTGTAAATTCGCATATTTTTTCCTTACACCATTTTTGTAAAAGGCATCCTCAATATTTGTAGTTAATTTAATTACTGATTTATTTAAAATAGATTCCTTTAATGAATTTAATGATGTAATTGTTTGATCAATAGAAATAGCAGTTTTAAATCTTGACCAATAAAGTACCAAAGGGGAGTAGTCTTTTAAATGTTTCGAGAATTTTGTTTTGTAAGCTAACCTATTTTGCGCCCCTGTAAAAACTACATCCTTTTTTTTACTGTAGGAACTAAAATTCCAATCATCAATACAGATAAACATTAGCTTAGGTTTAATATTTAAATCTTCAATAATTACTTTTGAAATGCAATAGAAATCTTCTATAGAAGCTTGGTATACTCCAAAATTAAATGAATTTAAATTAAGTGCGCTGTCTATAGTTTTTGGAGTGAATCGCATAGCATTAGATGAACCTAAAATAAAAGTGTTTGGTTTATTTTTTAGGTTTTTTAAGTAATTGTACTTAGCAATGTGCGCATTTGTAATATATGCACCGCCAAGACTTTGATCGCCATAGTATCCATACGGATTAATAAATACATTAACACTAATAGTTAATGCACAAAGGAAAATTATAGAAAAGGAAAATATTTTTAGAAATGATTTACTTGACATTTTATTATTTATAGGATATTAGGTAATTACCTATTGCCAAATAATCAAGTTGAGCATCTAAAAAACCTCTTATTGCATCTTGTGGTGTATACACAATAGGCTCTTCATGCATATTAAAGCTAGTATTTAAAACCACCGGAATGCCGGTAAGCTTATTAAATTCATAAATAATTCTATGGTAACTTGCATTCGTATCTTTACGAACAATTTGTGGCCTAGCCGTATTATCGATATGCACCACGGCCGGAATTTTTTCAGCCATTCCTTTTTTAATATCGTATGTTATTGTCATGAAATCTGCAGCAGCATGTTTTGTATTATAACCAACCAAGTAATCATCAGCATGTTCTTCAATCATGCTTGGTGCAAAAGGCATAAACTCAGTTCTGTTAAATTTTTTATTTAACCAATCATTAATAGATTTATCAAAAGGCGCTGCAATTACAGACCTGTTTCCTAATGCTCTGGGCCCATATTCCATTCTACCATTGTACCTTGCAATTACTTTACCATTTGCAAGCAATTGAGCAATTTTAATTTCAATATCATCAATTTGTTCATACTTCAAATTGAATTCATCCAGGGCTGATTTAATTTTATTTTCACTGAATTCGGCTCCCAAATAAACATTTTTAAGAACAGAAGGGACTTTGGAAGTAGTTTTTAAGTTTTTATAATATGCTAATAAAGCGGCTCCAGCTGATAAACCGTCGTCTCCCATAGCCGGAAAAACGTAAATGTTGTCAAACATTCCTAATTGAAATATTCGTTGGTTTAGTTTTACATTTGCAAAACATCCGCCGGCAAGACAAATTTTATTAAAATGATATCCCTTTTGCTTGGCTAATTCGTACGCGTCTTTAACAAATTCAATCACCACTTTCTCAAATATTTCTTGAGTAACTGCTGCTAAATCTTCTTTAGAAAATTTTGATATTAGTGGGCCAAAGTAAGGAGATTTCCCAAGTAAATTTTTGTGATGAGTTGCAACACCTTTACTAATAAAACGATGCTTTTTATTATTATAATGAATTAAATTTTGAAGCCCTAGTCGTTCGATATTGGGATTTCCAAATGCTGCTAATCCGGTTATTTTACCTTCATGTCGGTGTCTTTTAAATCCCAAATCATTTGTAATGGCGCTATACATGGTGCCCGGTGATTGAAAATGTGGGATTTCAATAAAGCGCTTAATTTGTGTTCCTTCACCAATATACGCACCACCGTCTAAGCCATCACCACCTCCATCTAAAGTGATAACAAGTGCTTTATCAAAAGGAGAACAATAATATGCTCCGGCAGCATGACATAAATGATGATCAAAATGGTTCAGTTTAAAGTTTCTACCTTCAATAACAGAAGTAAGTTCTTTTGGTGTTTTAATTAGGTTGTAAATGTAGTTCCATCCAAATTGCTTAATTTTTTTTGATAAAAACACACCTGTATCAAAGTAGGTTGAAATTGCGCTTTTTAGATATTTTTTATTGGTTTGAGTTGGATGAAGTGATGTTATTGCAATTTGATCAATATCATTGATTGTCAAACCTGCTGCATTAAGTATATCTTTCACTGCATTTTTAGGAAAACTTCCATCTACTTTTATTCTCGTAAGTCTCTCCTCGGCAACGCAATTTGAAAGCACGCCGTCAATTACTAATGATACGCTAGATTCGTTTACCCAATCATTGCTTGTGAAATTCCCGTGTATTCCAAGTATTTTCATATTATTGTATAGTTTCTATAGTTCTTATTAGTTTATTAAAGTTTATATGTGCGTCAAAATTAGTTTTCCAGAAATCAACAATTTTATTTCGTAATTGTATTGTTCCAAATTTGTTTTTCGTCTCAATTATTATTTTTGCTACTTCAGCCGGATTAAAATTTATTGGCATTAAAATTCCGGTTTCTTGGTTAACAATTTCATTACATCCGCCTACATCAGTAGAAATTATTGGTACACCAAAACTAATTGCTTCCATCATACTTACCGGCAACCCTTCTGTTTCGCTTACACTTAAAAAAGCATCAACCGGAGTAGATTTATAAAAAGAAAACACTTCCTCATTTGATAAAGCACCCTTAAATTCATATTTCACATTGCTTGGCAGATGTTTTAGATTTTCTTTTAATATTGGTAAAGTTGGATCATTTTTATTCTCTCCACCAATATGAATCCAAAGAACCTGCTCTTTAATTTCTTTTAATATATCAGGAATTAAATAAATACGTTTAATATTTCTTATTGTAGCACATGTAACAATAGTAATTATTTTTTCATGATTTAGTGGATTCATGCCGTGATAAACCGTTCCAAGGTAAAGACAACTAATTTTTTGCGCAAAATTCGGGTATTTGTTTTTTAAATATTCTGATCCTTTATTGGAAACTGAAAACACTTTTGTTACATGTTTTAGCTGAAATTTTCTAAAGGCAATTCGTTTTGTAATCGGTACTCTTTCCTCATACAAATCGGTCCCGTGTACTCTAGAATAGTAATTTTTAATTTTATTTTTTTTTTTTGCAATTGATAGTACAGTAGCCCAATCATTGAACCAATAAGTGTAAAAAAAATCTTCAAAAGAAATTGAATTTATTTCATTTAAAATTACATCATATAAAAAGAAAGATCTTATCAATCGGCTTACTTCATATCTAATTGTACTAACATTACAAATAAAACTGGGAAATGAAGCTGATTCTTCAATTAAAATTCTAAAAATTTCGAGCAAATACTTTTGAATAATTTTTTTTGAATTACATTTTTGACAATCTATATAATTTAATATTACGTTTTTTGGGAAATTATTGATTTTGCAATCAGTTAAATAATAAACATTTACTATTTCAAAATGATTAGCTAAATATTTTATTTCATTAGCAACAAAAGTTGCTTGAATTTCACTTGTAAAAAAATTACATTTTATTCCAATTGTATTTTTACGCACAAATAAAGTTTGTGTTTAGATAACTATTCAAATTCATTTTGTTGAAAAATGATTTATCCTCTAATTCATAACTCTCAAAAATCATATTTTCTAAATTAATAAATTCACTAAATGTGATATTCTCTAACTGACTACCTTTCATTGGGAAATTTAAAAGTCCTTTATTACAAATTAGTGTTTTTTTGCCTATAAATAATCTTTCAAATAAAATAGTGCTTAAAGACACAATTGCTATATTACTTTTTGAAAAACTATCTGTTGTTTTTTCATTACTATTAGAAAAGTGAAATTTATCTTTAGGTAGCCATTTGAAATAGAAATTCATAATTTCATTTGTTAGCAAAAGGTTGCTTTCTCTTGGATGTAAAAATACAGTAAGATTAAATTGAGGATGTTTTTCCAAAAACAAACCAATTAATTTTAATGTTTCAATTTCTCCATTATAAGTGTTTAAACCAATGTCAGCATCATTTGCTAATAATCTTAGCCAAGATCCATGTGAGTAGTATGCCAATGAATGTTTGTCTGCATATTCCATTTTATTTTTATATTTATAATAATAATTTAAAGACATTTCTGGCATTGCCTTAATCAAATTCTGATATTTAATATTTTTTAGTGTTTTTAATTCTTCCAAATGATAACCTGAACTTACTACTAAGAAATCGGTTAATAGAATAGAATTGTGATTAATTAATGGGCCAGGGGAAGGAATTTTGTATACTGTTATTTCATTTTCTCTACAAAGCAAGTATAATAAATTTGAATCAACCTCATAATTGCTAAAATCATAAAGTGTTTTTGTTTTTAATAAATCAATATTCTTAAGTAAGCAATAATTTTCTATAATTTCTCTCAATACAAATGCATAGTTGTTGCTCGTTTTTTTATCAATTTTTTTAAAGTAAAATTTTATAAATAGCCATGTTGAATATATTAGTAAAAATAATTTGTCAAAAAATTTATTTGCAATAATTAAATTATTCTTACTAAATAATGTATTTGGATTACCTCTTAAAATATTGTTTACATAATTTTTTCTTAATTCAGCATAATTAAGTGTGCAATCTAATATTATGGAAGTTGAGTCCCCGTTTAGAGTTATACAATTTTTTCCAGAGTTTATTATTATATCTCTTACTAAATTTTTATATACTGACCACAATAATTTTTTATAATTTGTGGTGGTATAATTAATTCTAAAACTAATAAATTCCAACAATGACAAACCTGCCAAATACCAATCATCATTTGTTTTTAATTGAAAAGATTTGATTGCTTTAAAAAATGCCGTACTAACTTTCAATTTTTAAATACTTTTTATATAAAATATCAAAATTACCAGATACATTTAAGATAGTTTCTACAAATTCTCTAAATGCACCATCGCCTCCTTTTTTTTTAGTTACAAATTGAACCTTTTTTTTAATATATTCAGGAGCATTTTGTGGCGCGGCTGAAACACCAGCTTTTAATAACAATTGCAAATCATTTATGTCATCTCCAATAAAAGCAATTTCATTAAGTGTTATACTTAATTTATCACATATTTTTTTTGCGTCTACTAACTTGTTTTTTGAATTTTGAATTAAAAAATCGATTTTAAGTTTTTTTGATCTTCTTTTTACTATTTCGGTTTCTTCTCCGGTAATTATAGCAACAGGTATATTCAGTAATTTACAAAAAAGAACACCTGCACTATCTGAGGTATTAAACTTTTTCCATTCGTTTCCTGTTTGGTCATAATACATTCCCCCATCCGTCCAAACTCCATCAATATCTGTTATAATTAGTTTAGGTAGTGTCATTTTTTGTTTAATTTATGTTTTGCAGGTATTCCATAAGCAATGTGATTTTTAGGAATGTCATTCATGCAAACAGCATTTGTTGCAATGATTACATTATTACCTACAACAATTTTTCCAATTAACTTAGCACCTGGATAAATTATTATGTTGTTTTTTAAAGTAGGTCGGCCTCCGTTTTTATCTCCAATTGTAATCCCTTGATGAATAAGGCAATCATCACCGATTTCAGTTCTTGCACCAATTACAGTACCTATTCCATGATTGATTTTTAAGTTTTTTCCAATTTTTGCAGAATAATAAATTTCAAATCCGCTTAAAAATGTTCCTAGATTCGAAAATAAATTTGCTATATTTTCATTTCCATTTAAGTAATAATGCCTTGCAATCCTGTATGTCAATATACCTTGTAATTCCCTTCTATTTAAAATCTTTATTAATTGAATGTAATCATCTTGATAATACCTTGAATAATCACCTTTAAATTCATTCAAAATCCTTTTATAAGATTCAATATCATTAAAATCAATACCGTTAAAATCATAAATTGATTTGCTAAACCATCTTTTTATTTCTGCTCCAAAATTGAATTCATTTAGTTCAATCATTGTTTTAGTAAGTTTGAGTAAATTATGTCATCTTTATTAAGATTAGTGTTTATTTCTTTGCCAATTATTAAGTTTTTTTCACTCCACTTAAAACCATCTCCAGGTGATAAAAGATGTAAATCTTGTTCAGTTAAAATATGTCCTGCAGGTAATTCCTTGTTAGTAGCAATAGATCTTTCAAGTTTAATTTTTGCTGAATTTACAGATGGTTCGATATATATTTCTTCCCTTCCTAATGACATTTCCATAACTCTAATATCTCTTATCATTCTGCTAATTCCATCAATACCTAAAGAGCCGGCCTGATCAGTTCCTTTCATTTTACGATCAAGGGTAATGTGTTTTTCAATAATTTTTGCGCCCATTGCAACTGCTGCAACCGGAGTAGATATGCCTATTGTATGATCTGAATACCCTATGATGTAATTTGAATAGTTTTTTAATAAGTAGGTTATGGTATTTAAATTTACATTTTTAGGCTGAGTTGGATATTGAGATACGCAATGAAGGATTGAAATATTTTGATGAAATCTTGAAATTATTGCTAAAGCATCATCCAATTCTTTTTTACCCGCCATTCCAGTTGAGAGAATAATTGGAATTTTTGTTTCAGCTAATGCACTTAATAAAGGAAGGTTTGTTAAATCTCTACTAGCTACTTTTAATTTATCAGGAGTAAATAATTTTAATATTGATAGACATCCTACAGCACATAATGTTTCTACAAAGTCCAGGTGATGTTCTTTTGCATGCAAATATAATTGATAATGTTCCTCATCGCTTAACTCCAAAAATGCTCTGTGTTCTCCGTAGGTTTTGCCAAATGAATGAGGGCTATCATAAGATGCATTCATTTGAGATGCTGAAAGCTCTTGTTTTAAATCTCTTTTTGTAAGCTTAACTGCATCCATTGGCTTTAATTCAATTCCAAACAAATTCTCTTGAATAGGTCTTGCAGATATTTCGATGAGTAATTTTGCCAGATCGACAGAACCATTATGATTCTGTCCAATTTCGCCTATAATATAAGTTGATTCATTCATTTTAAATGTTTTAGAATTTGTTCTTGCATTTTATCCTGAATAGAGATGTTTTTGCTTATGAAATTAATTAAATCTGAGGTAGTAAAATTTTTATTTTTTTCAATACAATTGGTATATAGGTCAGATAAAATGTTCCAGTCTTCAATTGTATCAAGCGTTAAACGCATTTTCAGTGTTTCAATTTCTGTTGGAATATTTATGAAATTTAAATTAAATTGGTTTGGATTTTCATAAATATAATTTGTAACATGTTCTTGATATATTTTTTCACTAGTTTTTAATTGTATTTTTTTTAACGCATTTAATTCCACTACTTCTGTGAATAGTCCAAAATGAGTTTTAATAGAAGGTGTTTTTGTTGAAGTTATGAAGCTTGTATAATCAGAATTAGTTCTAATGTGTTTATCAATTAATTGCATTGTGAAATCGTAATCAATAAATGGATTATCAGAGCAAATTCTAACTATTTTTTTTGCGTTATTTTGCTCAGCACAGTTTACGAATCTATTGAGTACATTGTTCTCCTCACCTCTGTATATATTGATGTTTAACTTATTTGCAATTTTTACAATTTGATCATCATTTTGATTGGTTGATGTTGCTATTACAATTTTAGTTTTGAGATATTTTGAAAATTTATTGCAAATGATTTCTAAAATGGTTTCATTCTTATAAAATGGTAAAATTACCTTATTTGGTAGGCGTGATGAATTAGTTCTTGCTTGTATAATGATTAATGGGGTATTCATTAATTTCTTAATTTAGAAATCATTGGTCTTATAAATTCTATTGATAATTTTGGATTTTTAATTCCCTCAAAAATGAATCGAAAAAGTGATTTTAATTTATCAGTATTAGCCACTTTTACAATTTTGATAAATGTTTCATAATCTTTGATTTTACGGATATTTTTTGTACTTATAAAATCTTCCTTTCCTTTTAATTTTCTGTGTAATAATTTCACAACAATCTCATGACCAATTTTTGATTTTTCATCAATGTGATTTAAACTTACTGAATTAGAATTTAATCTGTAATGATATAAATGATATTCAACGTTGGCAACTTTAAAATTCTGAATTATGTTTGAAAACCAATAGGTGTCTTCTGATCCAATTCTATTAAAATATTCATTGTACAATCCAATTTTATTAATGATTTCTTTTCTTACCATTAATGCAGCACCAGTAAATACGATTTTATAATTTAAAAATTGATTGAAAATATCTTGATGTTTTATTGGAAAATTTGATTGACTTAGTATACTATTATTTTTATCAACTCTGATGATGTTAGATCCAACACAAAATAGTTCAGAATCTTTTTTGAATTCATTTAGTAAAATTTCCAATCTATTCAAAACGGAATAATCATCAGCATCTTGAAATGTAATGAAATCACCCTTACATTGTTTAAAAAGATTGTTTGAAGCCTTAAGATATCCTAAATTTATATCGTTATGAAACCGTTTTATTCGTTTATCATCATAACTATCAATGATCTCTTTTGTGTTATCGGAAGAACAATCATCTGCGATCAATAATTCAAAATTGAGATAACTTTGATTGAGCATACTATCAATAGCTTGCCGAATATAGTTTTCGCAATTGTAAGCAGGCATTAATATGGAGATCAATTGTTCAGACACATCTTACCCTTTTAACATTGCTTTTAGCTGATAAATACGTAAAAAAAAATAATTGTAAAGAATATGGGGATTAAAATAATAAGCAAGTTTCTTTAATTTTAAGAAAGAAATTTCATTGCTTGACCTCTTGCTCAACAACATCTCTTTAAACGTAGCGAGTTTTTTTTCTGCATCCTTCAAGATCCAAGTATTCGCTTCTTTCCCCATCATTACATATTTATTGGGATTGGCCCTGTAATCAAAAAAAGTTTTAGCAACTTCCTCTGCGCTTTTTGCATCTACCATTGGATATAGATCCATCCCTTTGGCTTTATAAAAATCATCACCTCTATGGTGAATCAAAGGCTTTTTCATTGCCATAAATTCAATAATACTGCTATAGCTATACCACTTTCTATAACCTAACTCTCCAACGCATATATCACTATAACGAATCACAACCATTAGATCCTTACGGTTCATTTTTTTAAACCAGATTACGTTTTTTTCTATGCCTAGATTTTTGATCAATTGTTTCGACTTCTCAACATCTCCACCATATTCCATCAAGATCAAAACAGAATCTTTTATATATAATGAATCTTTCTTTAAATACTCGGCAAACCCATTAATCAAATGATTATTTCCTTTATCGATCTTATAAGGCCCCCTCATACTCCAATCTTGAGATATTTGTTGAAACACAATAAATTCATATTGCTTTCTCAAATTGCTTAACGACTCATTAAATGGCGATAATTTGTGGTAATCCTCCGTGTATTGCTTAAAATATAAAAAGGGGGGAGTACTAATTCTTACTTTATTTTTAGTACTTATCTGCTTATAGGGTTTTTCATAAACTTCATCAGAGGGATCTAAACTAACAGCAATTGCTTCCCGGATTCCAATAAACTGGGCTCTACTAATAATATTAGCAGGTATTTCCCAAAGTTGTGGTGGAGTATTGCGATATTTTAAAAAAGGATATTCATAAAGATCACTACCATGCGGCAAATAGATATCAAGCTTTAAGCCTGCCTTAAATAAATACGCAGGAGCTAGGTCTATACCAATAAAATAATTAAATTCTTTAAAGAGACTTCTTATTGACTTACCAGAAATCTTCCTGAACATATCAATATTCCATCCTAAGTTAATAATTCTGTATTTGCTGACATCCTCAAAGGTATCGGCCTCTGGTAAAAAATGATCAAACTCATCAAACAAAAAAAAAGTGACCTCATGATTTTCATCCATAAGATACCTGCCAATTTGAAACAGCATATTATTCATATTTCCTAAGCAGGCGATCTTCATTTCTTTGTTAGCAATTTTGAAGTAGCCTCAAATCCTAAATTCATCAATACATCAATAATGCTCAAACCTTTTATGAATTCAGGAGAATTAAACTGTTTGTATTCGGGATGTGAAAAACTATTATACTTCACTTGTATTCCATTGTCTAGATAAAGCTCATCTTTTTGATATTCTGCAGAACCACCTCCGCAGAGATAAATAGTGGCTTGCCTTTTTTTTAATAGATCAATCAGCATTTCATTAGAGGTGAATTGAGGCTCTAACTCTGAACTAAAAATACATGCAGTTCCTATATTCAAACTCTCCATTACTTCTTTAATAAACCAGGAATTTTTTTCACATAAATTATTACTAGCTATAGAAAAATAATTCTCGATCAAATAAAATACTTCCAAAAAAAAGGGAGCCCGCTTATAATTCACTTCTATAGATTGCATGAACTTACGAATTGCCTTTTCATCCATACTCAACTCCATTTTATTGATGGGGATGAATGTACTTTCCTCATCCTTTTTTAAGGCAACCGACATCCAGTGGTCTTTTCCTCCAATCAACATTTTTACACGCCTGCACCAAAACTCTGCCGACTTGGGATTATTGTTTACATGATTAAGAATGATCAGTTCATCTGCATTATTTATTTTATTGAAGAGCCCTAACCAAGGCATAAAATCAGGTTGATGAATAGTAACAATTTTTGTCATTTAAAGTTTGTTCAGGTAAATTTGAAAGGCAACTAAATCAGTTTGGTTTAGTGCTTTTGCATATACTTTCTTACTATCCGCTCCATTTGATTTTATAATAAGTTTTCTTACAATCTTATCAGAACTTATATAATCCTTAACAGCATCTATCATTTTATACGAAAGTCCCTTACCCCTATAGCTTTTGTGAATTACAAACTCCTCCATTTCATAACCATAACCAAGATAACGCGGCATGCTGAATTTATTCAAGGTCACCAAACCAACTTTATCTTGCTCTCGGCAAAACAAAAGAATTTCAGTCATATTGTTTTTAAGTAGCGCTGAATAATATCCCTTAAAACTCTCTAAAGTATATCTTACGGGTTCACGAAGTTCTTCTAGAACTTGATAAACCCATTCGCAATCATCTATAGTTGCTTTACGCAGTTGCACTTAATAAAGCTTTTTCAATTGTTTTTAATTCTTCATCCGTTAAGTCTTCGAAGTATGGAATGCAAAAGGTGTTTCCCATAAATTTATTGGCATTTTCAAACTTTTGCTTTTCTTCATGCGGACATATCCAATCAAAAAAAGAAGAAAGGGCTATTTTACTTGCTTTAAATTGATTGATGATCTTATTTTTTACGTCAGCGTCCTTCAAAAAAACAACATATCGCTGGGCAACACAATGATCCTTGTTTTCAAGAATGCTTACGCCCTCTTTATTTTTAAGAATCGCGTCATATGTACTTTTAATGGGATTCAATTTTTTTACTATGCTTTTTTTCCTTTTTAAATTTGCTAATGCCATGGCGCCACAAATGTTTAAAAAACGGAAGTTATATCTTTCCGTACTTTCGTAAGCTTCTAGGTCATCATAATAAACTAATTTTCTTGCCGCTGCGGCAATATGTTCATCATCCGTTGCAATTACACCTCCATCAATGCCATTTATTCCTTTTGTTGGATAAAAAGAAAAGATCTGCATATCTGCATCATTTTTTTGATGCATTGAAGAAAAAAAGGATTGACAAGCATCTTCAATAACGGTGAGTCCTAACTCCTTCATTTTTTTTACATCCGATAAGTTCCCGGCATGGTTTGGTGCAATGATATGTTTTATGTTCTTTGATGTGCAAAGTTCTGTAACGCTTTCGAGGTTACAATTTCCATCACTTAAATTCACATCACAAAACAAAGGCATATTACCGCTGGCAATAACCGCATTGCTAATGGCAAAACAAGTGCTTACTGCTGGCACAATAATTTGTTGTCCTCTTAATCCCAACGATCTGATGGCAACAAATAAAGCCGAATATCCATTGGATGTGAGAACAATGTAGTTTTTATTAAATAAAACTTTTAATTCATTTTCTAAGTCGCAAATAGCACTGCCAGTAGCCCAATCTCCATTCGCATGAATGGCTTTTAAGGCTTCTAGTTCGTTCTCATTTTTTGATAATCTATAGTAGGGAATCATTACTTTTCGTTATCGTAAAAGTGGTTATCAAAATATGTATCAGGATGTATCAAAACATGCAATAATGAATGACCATCTTTTGCGTGCTCTGCAAAATTTCTTCGATCATCATTAACTAAAACACCCTTGTTATAACACTTCCATCTTGTCCATTCCGAGTCAGAAACGTAAAATGACTCCTGAAATAAATTGAATTCGGGTTGGTGATCATATGCTTCATAGAGCAAACCAAAATCTGAGGCTTTTTTATCTCTCCAAAAATCAAGATTGTTTAAGCCGGTCATTCCTCCGTGACTTGCTACACCTTTGATCTGAACATTAAATATCTTATTAATTACAGCCAGATCACGTTTTAAACATTCTACGGCATCTTCATTCCAAATAACAGACTGATCAATTACTTCTGAATGATAGCCTAACTCGTGTCCGCTTTCCACCAAATATTTTATGATCTTATAGTTTTCAAATGAAAACGGATTGTATTCAGGTGCATGCAAACGAAGGAAAAAAGTTGCTTTAATTTTAAGCTTATTAAAAATATCAATTAACCTTTTTGTTTTTTTCACAGAAAGATCGATATCCACCCTGTTCACTAAAATCTTTTCGTTTGAAATGTTCTTCTTGCAATTCACATAATCCAAACAAGTTATTATCCTGTAATTTTCTTCCAATACATTCTTGTACTGTTTTTCTAATACCTCAAATGTAAAAGCGAAATTATTTTTCAAACTATCTAACATTTAACTTTTCTTCTTTCATTACACAAAATTTGTCATAAAAACTTCTATTTACATAACCCTTTTTATAGAGTATAAAAAAGAACCATCGCCATTTTTCAAAAGTTCTTTTGTATGTTGGATAATCGGTATAATGCTTCTTTGGCATACCCCATATTTCCTCCCATTCTCTATCACTAAAGCCACAGCGCGTTCTTATTTCATCTTCTATACTTTTATCTATTGGCTTTGGAACTGCTATTTCCAAAAGCGCCTTTTCTTTGCTTAACTGACCCGATCTCACTAAGCCAGAGAATTCGCACATTCTTAGGTCAATTCCAAATTTTTTTGGTAAAAAATAGTTGTTTGCAAAGTAGGCTGTTCTATTTTCCATATGATGCCCCCCATACCACTGCCAGCCATATTCATTCGCTAAAAATTGCTTTGTTTCTTCTTTATTATAAGGCAAATAGTATAATGGTCTAAATTTTTTTATCCCTTTAACAACCATCCAGTAGATCCATTTATGCAAATACAACAATGGCAAAGTTTTTAATCCTTTACCATCTCCAAATTGTTTATGAATGCTGGAAATATATTTGGCATCCATATAAACCCAACCGGGTGGAGTTATGCCTTCTGTACGAAAAGAATGGCCCTCCCATATATGCTTTATATTATACTTAGAGCAAACCATATATAACATAGTAGCAAAACCAAGATCAGTCGGCGCATCAATTTCAGGAACTGAAGCTTTTAAGAAAGATCGCATTACCATTTGATATTCATTATTGTCAACAACATGAGTATATAAATCAATATCTAATTTCGAAACCATACTATGTATGTTTTCAACCGCGATTTTTGAATTAAAAGTATTGTCAAAATGTGCAGCTAATACTCTTAGACCGTAAACTTTCTTTGCCAGGTGCAACATAAAGGAAGAGTCGCAGCCACCACTAATTCCGATTACAACATCATACTTTTTACCTTTACCATCTTCTTTCATTTTAGCAATATAATCCTCAATTATTTTCTTTCCCTTTGTATCTGTTGGGTATTGCAAATTCATTGCATCATATTGCTGACAGTAGTTACATAAACCACTTTCGTTAAAAATGATTTTAGGTATGTTAGAGCTATAAAGACATCTAGAGCATGAGATTAAATTACTATTCATAAATAATCTTTTTTCTTAATTTCATAAAAGGTAATTCAACAAACTTGTATAAGACTAAGCTTACAAAAAATGTAGAAATCACACAAAATAAAAATTTAACAAAACATAATATCAATGAATTATTTTCTAAAATTCTCAATATGATATTTTGTATTAGGGAGAAATTTATTAGATAAAAAGAATATGATAAAACACTAATTAATGTAAACACCTTTATTAAAAACACTGAGTTAATCCTCAAGTAATTGAAAAATGGAATCCACATAGCAAAGCCAATACCAACAAATGAGAAATATAAACTATGTGAAAAAATAACTGCATCTAACTTATTCGTATTTAAAAAAAATCTATCAAAAGAATAGGCTAATATCATAGAACCAAAAAATGCAAAAACGTAACGCAAATTTTTTAAATAATCCGAATAATAAATATTCAAAAAAGCGAATAAAACACCATATATAATAGCGTCTATTCTCATGAGTACAGATGTTCTTATATCTCTATTCCAACATGTAATTCCAATTGAGTTAAAATTTGAGCTTAAATTATAATTAATGCGAAAAAATAAACCACCAATTATAAATGTTATTATTGTAATTAATAGTAACCATTTTCTTACAGAAAAATTATTTGATAAATAATTAATTAAAGTTAAAACTAGTGGGAAGGTTATATAAAACCACTCTTCTACAGAAAGACTCCAAGATTCAGGAAAAAAGTGTAATTCGCCACTTAATATATTTTGATAAAAAACAAAATAACCTATATAATTATTGTTTATATCTGAATCATTAGTCATAAAAAACCATTTATTAATTAATATTAATAAAATAAGAACAACAAAATAATTTGGTAAGGTTCTAAGCCATCTTTTAATCCAAAAACTTGTTATTAAATATTTAAGGCTTAATTTTTCGCTTTTATAGGTTGAAAGAATCGAATTACCTATTAAAAATCCGCTTAAAACAAAAAATAAATCTACACCATCAAATCCTGTAACAAAATAAAAAAAGAATCGTTTTAAAGATAAATTTGTATAAGGAATAACAGTGTATAAATGTTCAATAAAAATATTAATTAGATGCCCGAATAAAACAATAATAATAGCTAAACTGCGCATTACATCTAATCCAATATTTCTCTTTTCAAAATCAATTTCTAATAATTTACTTTTCATATAAAATATTCACTCAATCCTCTCAAAATGTGGCCTAATCTATAATTTATACGCGTAGAATTTTGTTCATTTAATTTCAAATTTCTAATCATTAAATCTACTTCATTAAATCCAGCCATTGCTCTCATTGGACTTGTACCTGAAAAACGCGGATTAATTTCGAAAATAAAAACCTTGTCATCAACCAACCTGCATTGAATGTTTAATGGACCAGTACTGCCTAAAGAAACAGCTAAATTTTCACAAGTATTGCTAATAATTTCGTTTCTTACAATTTCACCTTGAGAAATACCTGAGCTTATAACTAAATAACTTCCTAATTGAGTTTGGTTAGTTTTATTCTTAACTTTTAACTTTGACCCTAAACCTGATAAAATATTTCGTTTTAAAATTATTGAATCAATTACATTGCTATCTTTATCCGACAGTATACCTACTGTATACTCTGATTCTCCATCACCAACATACTCTTGTGCTATAAAAGAAGGATATTGCTCTAAAAGAAACACACCAAATAACTGCAACTCTGTTTCGTTCTGAGCAATTAATGTATTTACACTGCCCCCGCCACCAACAGACGGCTTTAAAACCAAGGGGAATTGATTGAGTTTTGCTAGGTCTCCAACCGATGTTATTTCTGAAGAAAGAGGCGTATAATATCCATTATTGGATAAAAACTTGCTTGTTAGATTCTTATCTAAACAAGTTCTTAAAACATCGTTTGAATTAATTAGTAAGCAAATATTATTTTGCTTAAACAAATCTCTATTTAAAGAAATTATTTTGAGCTCAACTTCCGAACCCGGTATCACCACATCAATTTTTCTACTAACACATATGTCAAGTAGCTTGGGAATATACGCATCAGAGTAAGCTAACGGAACAATAACAAACTCATCTCCATCAACTTTCCCTTTACTAATTTCTGTTACATCAGTTGCAATAACTCGGCAATTTAGCTTCGATAATCGTAAACATTTTATAACCTGTTCACCTATGCTTCCACCACCACACCCTGTAACTAATACATGTATTACGCTCATTTCAATAATGTATATTCAAAATTAATTTCTTCATTTCTGCTTAGCAATTGCAATACTTCCTTTGTTGTACTATTTTTGTAATGATCAAAAATGCTTTTAGTGTTGCTTAATACACGATATAATAATATTTCCCACTTCTCTGTATCAAAAACTGCAAAACCAAACATATTCCCTTTATCTCTTGGCTGACCTACCGAGCCAACATTACAATATAATTTATTATTTAATTTTTTAAGAAACTGCCTATGCGTGTTCCCCATGAAGACCACATCTAAATTCAATTCATCAAACCTCTTAAGATCACTGTTGGGATAAACATACTCATCTAATGGATCAAATGGAGAACCATGACAGAAAAATATTTTTTTGTTTTGAATCAATAACTGATGAGTGATAGATAAATTTTTTAAATAATCGATGAAATTTTGGTTTTTATTTAGATCATCGTTGTAACAATATGCTATTTTTTTGAGTTCAGAAATATCTGTAGAACGGAGATACATTTGATCATGATTACCAAGCAAACAAACACATCCCTTATTCTGTAACATCATCACAACTCTTTCAGCATCAGGATAATAATTGCACAGATCGCCCAAACAAATATATTGATCAATATTTAAACTATTTGTAACTTTAAAAAAATGTTCCAAATTAATTGCATTACCATGGATATCAGAAAAAACCGCTATTTTCAATTTACAACATAAGTTTAATTCCTTCATTCAAAGAAATTTCAGATTTCCAATTAAAACGCCTCAATAATAAGTCATTATTAAAACGAACATTTAAGTCCTTATCCGCTATACTTGTATCACATATAATAGCAGAAGTTGATCTCGTATTTGAAATAATCTCATTTGCCAATTCCTTCATTGTGGTATAATTATTACCAGTTAAATGGTAAGTGCCAATTATATTATTTTTTATAGCGATTAAACACGCTTTTGCGATGTCGTTAATATGAATAAAATTTTGTTTCCGTTCACCATTACCAAATAAAACAATTGATTCATTATTTATTGCTTTATCAAAAAAAAGACGCATTACATTTTTCTGTTTTTTTATATTTCCATAAGGAGATGATATCCTGAAAATGCAATAGTTCATTTTTGAATTCATTACCTTTTTCTCACTTTCATACTTTTCAAAATAGTAATCTTTTAAATTACTGTTTATCTCTGAATTTTCATTTAAATCGCCCTCCAAGTTCTCGCTATATAAATATGCCGTTGAAAAATAAATTAATTTTGATGCCCATTTAAGCGACAGATCTACTATTGCATCATCTATTAATCTATTAGTATGTGCAGAACTTTGATTTATTTCAAGGTTATTACTAGTAGGAATTTTTGCAGCGCAATGAATGATCACATCACATTTTTCAATTATTAATTCCTGAGAAGAAATTGTTAAGTCAAGCGAATAGTGCTTTAAGAGTGGGCTAGAAATTTCTACTACTATGTTGTGGCTGACAGCTATAACATTTATGCCATTACTTATAAAATAATCGCATATCTTACTTCCAACTAAACCTGATGCCCCGGTAACTAATACTTTCACATTAGTTTTGTTTCATCCATTCGGCAGTTCTTAAAACACCTTCTTCAAGATCAACCTTGGCTTTGAAATCTAAAATTTCTTTTGTTTTTTCAACACTTGGAATTCTAATTGCAATATCAGCAGATAATGGTGGATCAAAAACTATTTTTGATTCAGATTTTAACACTCTACAAACCAATTGTGCTAATCCTAATATTGTAATAACAGCTCTTGCATTTCCTATATTAAAACTTTCTCCTATTGCCTTTGGATTCTCAACACATCTTATTAAACAATCAACAAAATCATCTACGTAGCACCATGCGCGAATTTGAGATCCATCGCCATCAATATGAATATCTTCATTCTTTAAAGCCTTTTTGATAAAGATTTGAATTGCACCTTCACCTGTTTGCCCGGGACCATAAACATTAAATGGTCTTACTGTCACAACAGGTAATTTATGCTGTTTATAATAGGCATGTGCCAAATGTTCACCAGCTAATTTGCTTACGGCATAAGTCCAACGTGCTTCACCTGCACTTCCTGCAACAGTTTGATCGGATTCAGATGATTTAAATGCCATTGAACCAAAAACTTCAGAAGTAGAGAAATCAATAAAACGTTCATTAATACCATTAGTTTTAGCGGCCTCTAATGCATTTGCTGTGCCTAACATATTAACTTGCATTGTTCGAACAGGATCTTTAATAACTGTATCTATGCCTGCAATACCTGCAGCATGTATAACAATATCACAACCAGACATAGCTAACTCTATAGTATTATAATCTAAAACGTCGCCTTTTACAATTTTTAAATTCTCGTGTTTAGCGAGACCACTTTTAGTTAACGTATCTCTATGAAAGTTATCGTAAACGATAATCTTATTATTTTCTACGTAATGCCTAATTAAAGTGTTTGCAATGAAACCAGCACCGCCAGTTATGAAAATTGTTTTGTTTTTGATCATGTTAATTTATTTAATTCTTTTGAGATTATGTGTGCTTGTTCTTTGGTAACAAAATCATGTATTGGGATAGCTAAACCAAATAAATATGACCTTAATGCATTAGGGTATAACTTTGCGCAGTCATAATTATACTTTTTCTTATATGCACTCATATGTGGGATACACTGTGCCCCATAGTTTGCGCCTATATTGTTGTACTTTAAATGCGAGATGAGTTTAGTTCTGTTAAGATTTTCATCAACTAATAAATGAAAGGTTTGCCAAGTATGTTTAGTATAAGAAGGCGTATATGGTAAAATCAAATTTTTTGAAATTATCTCATTAAAGTATACTTCCGCAATTTCAGATTTGTGCTCAATACTTTTTTTTACTCGATCTATTTGATTATAAACTAATGCTGCCTGAAAATCAGTCATACGATAATTAAAACCAAATTCCGTGAACTCCATTTCATTGTTAATAATTTCAATGCCGTGATTTCTCAATACTTTAACTTGCTTATCAAGGTTAATATTATTGGTTACCAAAATACCACCTTCACCACTTGTAATTGCTTTTCTGGGATGAAGTGAAAAGGAACCAAATTCGCCAAATGTTCCAACATGTTTATTGTTATACAAAGCACCCAATGCGCATGCAGCATCCTCAATCACATGAATGTTGTGTTTTTGTGCGATTGCAATGATCTTACCAATATCGCATGCCAAACCAAACTCGTGAACAGGTATAATAGCTTTAGTATTTATCGTAATAGCAGCTTCTATTTTTGATACATCAATATTAAATGTTTCTAATTCAATATCAACAAAAACTGGCTTTGCACCTACAATTTCAACCACATTAGCTGTAGCAACATATGAAAACGCGGGTACAATAACTTCATCGCCTGGACCAATATTTAACGCCATTAAAGCCAAATGCAAAGTGGCAGTACCATTGCTTAACGCGCTTGAATAAACAGATTTTGTAAAATCATTAAATCGATGCTCGAGTAGTGAAACATACTTGCCTTGAACCAACATCCCACTCAACAAAACTTCATTCACAAGTTTTACATCTGTTTCTAATATGTTTGGCTTTGCTAACGGAATTAGACTTTCAAACATTACAATTTATTTAAAATCCAACTTGAATTTACTCTAAGATACCCTAACTTAAAGTCGTAATAATGTCCTGAACTTTCATCTTTTGTAATACTTAACACTTCTATTGATAAGCAATTTTCAAGATACTCCAATGTGTAACCATCCAATCTATGAATACCGAAAGTTAAATAATAATTACCAGGTTGAAGGTCATTTTCCAATTCTAAACCTAATTTATATTTGCCTTCCTCTAAAATGTTTTTTTGATCGTGGTATTGATTCATAGAATGTGTTATTTCTATACCATCAATTGTTATAATTTTACAATCTAGCAATACACTTCCTATTTTCTCAAAAGCTTCTAACTCTAATTCAACTTTGATCTTATCTTTAAAAAATACAATGTTTGTGTTTTCTTGTTGATTGATGAGTTTTATTGATGAAAATTTCACACTATTGGAAGATATCGTTCTAAAATCTTTTAATTGATTTTCAGAAGTTTTGTTTGATCGTACTCCTAGCATATACTGTTGAATAACGTCACTCATTGCTCCCTGATGTTGTATACTGCCTTTTTGCATCAATATACCTTTTTTACACAATGCTTTCATGGAAGCCATATTATGACTCACAAATATCACGGTACGTCCGTTATTGGCAACATCTTTCATTTTACCTAAACACTTCTCCTGAAACTCATGATCACCAACAGCTAAAACTTCATCAATAACTAAGATCTCTGTTTCCAAATGCGCTGCAACAGCAAATGCAAGCCTCACATACATTCCACTGCTATACCTCTTAACCGGAGTATCAATATACTTTGATACACCACTGAAATCAATAATTTCGTCAAGCTTTGATTTGATCTCGGCTTTTTTCATGCCCAAAATAGCGCCATTTAAATAAATGTTTTCGAGACCGGTTAACTCTGGGTGAAAACCCGTGCCAACCTCTAGTAAAGATGCTAAACGGCCTTTATATTTTAATGCCCCGGTTGTTGGTTCGGTAACTCTTGAAAGTATTTTAAGTAAAGTTGATTTCCCGGCTCCATTTTTACCAATAATTCCTACAACATCACCTCTATCAATTGTAAAATTAATATCCTTTAATGCCCAAACATATTCCGAACTTTTATCTGTTTTTGTATCTCTTTTGTTTTCTACTCCTAATTTAAGTGTTGGGTCTTCCTTTCCTGATAATCTGGCAACAATTCTTTTAAAATCATCATTAAGTGTGCTCATTCCTACAACACCTAACTTATACAGTTTACTTATATTTTCTGCTATAATTACTTGTTCACTCATTTAATTAAACTGTATCCATAAAACGTTTCTCAATTCTATGGAAAATCTTTATTCCAATTATTAAACTAACAATTAAAAAACAAATGTCATAGGTAATTAATTTCCAAGAAAAAAAACTTTCGGGTGCAAAACCCTTTTTTGCCAATTCTATCCAACCAGTTACAGGATTACATTGCACTATAGAATAAAATACACTATCGTGAGGGATTTGACTTAGTGGATAAATTACTGGAGATGCAAACATTAACAATTGAATGCCAAATGAAACTAACATTGCTAGATCACGGTACTTGGTTGTAAGAGATGAGACAATTAAGCCAAATGATAAGCCAAGTAATGACAACATCATGAAAGAAGGGATCAGAAATATGATATGAAAATTTACTTTTATAGGTTCTTTTAAAATGATGTAGCCATACAATAATGAGAATACAAAAATTAATAATTGAAAAAACAATTTATAACTATTAGATAAAATAACACTCACAGGAACTGTGAGTCGCGGAAAATAAACCTTTCCGAAAACAGATGCGTTTGATGAAAATGTATTAGCTGTTTTATTAAATGACTCTGCAAAAAACAACCATAACGAATTACTCAACAAATAAAATGAAAATGCAGTTAATCCTGTAGGGGTTTTAATTTGCGCTATCTGGCCTAAGAAAACCAACACTAATGATGTTAAAATAGGTTGAAGCATTAGCCAAACTGGCCCAAGTATAGTTTGTTGATAAATAGCCTTAATATCTCTTTTAACAAATAAAAATATCAGGTCCTTGTATTCATACAACTCCTTAAATATTTTGGATACACTAGAGGTGCTATTATTTTTTATTATTTTCCAATCATTAGTCAACATTAAATCTCTTGTATTACCTCTTGTCTATTTGGAAAATTAATTAAAACGCCCATTCCTTTTTTACTGTAAACAGCCATACTGCCAATTGCAGCTGCATTTGCGTTACTTTCGTAAAGTACTTTTTTTAAATCACTAATGCTTCCACATCCTCCACTTGCAATGAGTGGCAATTTTGATTGTGATGCAACTTTTGAAATTAGCGCATAATCAAAACCATTCCATGTTCCCTCCTGATCTACGCTTTGAAGCATAATTTCTCCTACACCAATTTCATTTTCTAAGTAGCTGACATAATCAAACACATTTAATTTAATCTTATGGCCGATATAGGAGTAAGGAACTTTAGATCCCAATAATTGTTTTTTTATATCCACACAAGCTATTACTGCTTGAGAACCGTAGTGATTAATAGCTTTTTTAATTTCAATAGGATTTTCTTGAATTAATGAATTCACAATTACTTTTTCAATTCCTAATTGATAAATTTTCGCAAAGTCTTCAAAGGTTTTAACGCCACCTCCATAAGCAAAAGGCATAAATGCTTCGCTTGCCATATCGGCTAATTTATCAAACTTAGGTTTGCGTTTTTGTTTTGTTGCGCTAATATCAATTAATATTAATTCATCAACTTCTTTATCATTAAAAATTTTTATCGCATTAATTGGGTCACCAATATATGATGGTTTTTTAAATTGAATTGTTTTTACCAATCCACTTCCATCATACAATAAACAAGGGATAATGCGTTTAAATGCCATTATAATTTAACGAAGTTTTCTAAAAATTTCATTCCGAAACGTAAACTTTTTTCGGGATGAAACTGCGCTCCAAAAATATTGTCTTTATTCACCATACAGGTAAAATCAAATCCGTAATTTGTTGTTGCAATGGATTGTTCCTCTTTGCATTTTACATAATAGGAGTGAACAAAATAAAATCTATTTTTTTCATTGATATCAATCAATGGATTTTCTTTTTTTATAGTAACGTAATTCCAACCCATATGTGGAATTTTTAATTGCTCATTATGATTGAAATTAAATTTTACTGTTTCTCCATCAATCCAACCCAAACCATCTTTTAAACCTTCTTCGCTTTTTTGAGTGAGCAATTGCATTCCCAAACATATTCCTAAAATGGGTGTTTTTTGAATTAGAACTTTGTTGTTTAAAATAGGGATGATTCCAGATTTTTCAAGGTTATTCATTCCGGCATCGAAAGAACCAACCCCGGGGAGAAGCAATTTATCAGCTTTTTCAATGATTGAATTATCAGATGAAATACAAACATCTTTTGTCCCAATTTTTTTAAACATATTGAGTACAGATGCCAAATTTCCAATTCCGTAATCAATAATTACAATCATGATTCAATGGGTAATAATAAATCTTCAGGCAACTTTACTTTTATGCTTTTACCAATCGATTCTAATTGAACAAACAAATACTTATCATTTAATTTATTAATTATAAATCCTTCAATATTTTTTAGTGGTCCGGAAGTTATTTTTACTTTATTACCAATTTCCAACTCTGATATTGAAGCATCCGATTCAATTTGATAACCTAAGTCAACCAATTGTTTTAATCTGTTAATCTCTACTTCCCGAATCACTGCAATTTTACCACTCTGCCTTACAAAATTTACAATTCCTTTTGTTTGAAGTGTTCTGTCAATTTCGAATGCTGAAATATTTACGAATACATAACCATTGATTAGCGGAAACTCGACCATTTTTTTTCTGTCGCTCCACTGGCGCATGGTTTTCACAAGTGGAACATAAGCTTCAATATTTTTTGACAATAGTGTTTGCATTACTTTTTTTTCCGTCCGTGAACTCACGTAAAGTGCATGCCAATTTTTTGAAGAGTTATTAATTGTATTTTCTATTGTTTTTGG
>Ga0172373_10001866_pt1 | contig 33399 bp, 24 predicted proteins | sample Lak10m_2_FD_114546 | JGI IMG/M metagenome (GOLD analysis project Ga0172373, IMG submission 114546) | Freshwater microbial communities from Kabuno Bay, South-Kivu, Congo - kab_092012_10m | ecosystem: Environmental > Aquatic > Freshwater > Lake | place: Democratic Republic of the Congo...
CAAAATTATTTTTTATGAAAAAAGTTTTATTAAGCGCTGTGGCAGCATTGAGTTTAGCCACATCAACACATGCACAAAATGTGCCCAATTATGTCCCTGCCAATGGCCTTGTAGGTTGGTGGCCTTTTAATGGAAATGCTACTGACGAAAGTATAAATACCAACGACGGAACCGTAAATGGGGCCACTTTAACTATTGATAGATTTGGCAATGCCAATAGTGCTTATAGTTTTGATGGGATAAGTAACTACATAAATGTTGGAAACGATCCAAATTTGAAAAGATATCAAACTAACTTTAGTATCTCTGCATGGATTTTACCTAGTCAATTTTCATCCCTATATAATCAATCAATCGTTTCAAATCGAACAGACAATAATTGTGGTTCAAAATTCGGCATTGGTGGGTCTTGGAATCAAATACAAGGGCTTTTGGAATTTGAAATAAACGGTGGCATTACATCAGATTATGTTTTCTCTAATAAACAATTATCAAATTCTCATTTTCAACACGTTTGTATTACTAATAATTTTCAAACTAATAAAAACATCGTTAAACTATATGTAAATGGTAGAATAGTTAACTCAGATACTATTATTGGAACTATGTGCGACCCTAACAATCAAAATACATACATCGGTTATGAATCCTACTCAAATCCAAACAATTCGATGTATTTTAAAGGTACGATTGACGACATCGGTATTTGGAACAGAGCTTTAACTCAACAAGAAATCAGTAATTTATACAATGCTAATATTTGTTATGACCATGTAACCGTTACCGATACTTTGGTTATAAACACCAACATTACAGGATTTAATCCTATAACTTATCAAAACACCATTAAGGTATTTCCTAATCCAAGCAACGACCATATAACCATACATTATGGCAACTATGCTAACTTAAATGGTTATCAACTCAAAATAACGAATTCGTTAGGACAACAAATGTTTCAAACTGCTATTACGCAACAATCATCATTTGTAGATTTAAAAACCTGGACAGGAAACGGTATTTATTTTGTACACATCATTGATGCCCAGGGTAATACCGTCGACATCAAAAAAATTGTATTACAGTAGCTTTTTCGTCAACATTTCTTTAAGCCATAGGCTGCCTCAAGAAAGGCAGCCTATTTTTTTACGTAAAATCGGTATTCAATTGGTGTATGGTTACACAAGTTCCAAAAAACACTTTTTAATAACTTTTACAAAACAATCATAATATTTGTATTATGTTTATGCAACAAGTACTGTAAGATATTCTATTAACTTTAAACACATAACATTAATACGATTGCCTTTATGAAATAACCATGTTGCGACCAGCACAAATACAACTGACTAAACATGGTTATACCACCCTTTGATAAACTCAGGGCAGGAATGATAAATAAAAAACAAACAACTTAGACATATGAAACACTTATTCACTATTGCCCTATTGAGCCTATCTTCGCTTTATGCCCAAGATAATGTCTCTCTAAAAGGTAAAATTTCGAATCCCAACTCCGGAAAATGCTATTTGTATGTAGTAAAAACAGATGAAAAAACCGGACAAAGAAAACGAGAAAATCTCGATTCAGCAGAAGTGTCTTCTGACGGACGCTTTGCCATGAGTTTTCAGGTAAAAGAATTAACTCAAGCCACATTTTACGACGGCAACGAACAAACACCTTTATTATTAAACCAAGGAGATGACCTTTACTTGACATTAAATACCAAAATGTTTGATGAAACAATTACCTATACCGGTAAAGGATCGGAAAAAAACAATGCTATCAAAAATTTTATGCTGATGCAGGAAACATTGAGTAATCAGGTTTATGATATGATAAACAAAAAAGATACTGCCACTATTTTTTCTTTTATCCGAAAATCTTACAGCGAACTAAAAGGCCTTATGGAAGATTACAAAAAAGATATTCCCGAATTGGAATCCTATCTCCAATCTCAATACAAAATGATGGACAAAGAAGTTGAGCAAACCAAAAGCGACTTATTATTTAACAGTAAAATGTCGAGCCTAAAAGGGACTTCTTTAACAGACTTTACAGGAGTAGATCTAAAAGGTAATACTGTTAATATTTCATCTTTTAAAGGAAAAACAACCGTAATTGATTTTTGGGCAACCTGGTGCGGGCCTTGCAAGGCTGAAATACCAAGCTTTAAAGAATTAGAAGAAAAATATGGTTCTACAGTTAATTTTGTGAGTGTAGGTTTATATTGCGAAAAAAAAGATTGGACTAAAATGGCTACTAATTTTGGATTAAAAAACAACCTTTATATAGCCAAAGAAGGTGAAAAACAATTAAAAGAGTATGATATAAGATATATTCCTCGTTATATAGTTGTAGATGCTAATTTAAAAATAGTTGACGCATTAGCGCCAAGACCATCTTCGGGCGATTTACAAAAATTATTTAACTAAAAAAGAAACGGATATCTTTATGACTGTGTTAAGCCATCTCTATATCCTATTTATCACATTTGGTATTACCGATGCAATTGATATTTTTTTAGTTGCCATCATGCTTTATCAGTTATACAAAATGGTAAAGGGAACAGCTGCCGTTAATGTATTTATTGGTTTAGCTCTCATCTACATCATTTGGATTATTGTTAGAGCGTTTGAACTAAAATTACTTGGATCTATTTTAGGAAAATTCGTCAATGTAGGCGTTATTGCAGTAATGGTGGTGTTTCAACAAGAAATACGAAAGTTTTTACTTTTCATAGGCTCTAATGAATTTATTAAAAATAAAAACTGGAAATCTATCTTAATGTTCAATACCCAAGACATTCAAACAGCGCGGTTTTTGTTAGATGCCGATGCCATTATTAATGCCTGCTTTAACATGAGCGAAACAAAGACCGGAGCACTGATTATTATTGCCCGAAAATCTGATTTAAAGTTTTACGTTAATACCGGAGAGCCAGTTGATTCTGCTTTAACCGAAAAAATGCTTGAAAATATTTTTTATAAAAACAGCCCCATGCATGATGGCGCTGTTATTATTAAAGACAACCGTATTATAGCCGCCAGATGCGTGTTACCGGTAACTGAAAAAGAAAACTTTCCCTCTCATTTTGGTATGAGACACCGAGCAGCTGTAGGACTTACAGAAACTACAGATGCGCTGGCCATTACAGTATCGGAGCAAACAGGTCATGTTTCGATTACTGTTAACGGAGACATCAACACAAACCTCAACAGAGAAAAATTAAGATACCTGATAGAAAAAAACCTTAAAAACTAAACATGAACCTTCTTTCCGTTAATCAACTAAGTAAAAGTTTTGGAGACAAAGTCCTTTTTAAAAATATCAATTTCGGCATCAACTATGGCGATAAAGTTGCTCTAATTGCCAAAAATGGATCCGGAAAATCTACCTTATTTAAAATATTACAAGGCATTGAAATACCCGATAGCGGAGAAGTGACATTTCGAAAAGAATTACGCATTTCATTTTTAGGTCAGGAACCTAATTTGGACGATAATCAAACCATCGAACAAGCTATTTATGCCGGCGATAGTGAAATGGTAAAAACAGCCATTGATTACGCTCATCTAGTAGAAACACATTATGCTAATCCAACTGAAAAGACAGAAAATCAATTAGATATTCTTACCAACCGAATGAATGATTTGGAGGCTTGGAATGTAGAAACACAAATTACGTTGGTTTGCGCCAATTTAGGATTACACGATTTAAAACAACAAGTTAAAACGTTAAGTGGTGGACAAAAAAAACGACTGGCTTTAGCTCAAGTAATTTTAAACGAGCCTGATTTGCTGATTATGGATGAACCAACCAACCACCTTGATGTAACTGTTATTGAATGGTTGGAAGAATATTTACGGAGTTATAAAAAAAGTATTTTGTTAGTTACTCACGACAGGTATTTTTTGGATGAAGTATGCGACAGAATTATTGAAATTGATAACCATGCTCTCTACGAATACAAGGGTAAATTTGATTATTACATGGAAAAAAAAGCCGAACGTCTTATGATGGAGGCTTCTGAGCTAGAAAAAGCTAAAAATTTATACAAACGAGAACTAGAATGGGTTCGAAAACAACCACGAGCCCGAACTACTAAATCAAAATCACGCGTTGATGCTTTTTACGATATTGAAGCCAAAGCACGCAAAAAAAGTATTGAAAAAAAGATAGAACTCAGTGTAAAAGTTGAACGTATCGGCAGTAAAATTATTGAAGTACATCATCTTAAAAAAGCATTTGGTGATAAAAAAATATTAGAACCGTTTTCATACACATTTATTAAAGGAGAAAAAATTGGCATTGTTGGGCCTAATGGAATTGGGAAAAGTACCTTCATAAACATGCTTCAAGGTATTGAACAACCTGACTCGGGAAAAGTAACTGTTGGTGACACCATTGTATTTGGTTATTATTCTCAAAAAGGTATTCAAGTAGCCGGCGATAAGCGAGTGATTGAAGTAGTAAAAGATATTGCTGAATTTATACCACTTGCCAATGGCACTACGCTGAGTGCATCAGCTCTACTAACGAGATTTAATTTTCCGCCCGAAGTACAATATGGTCACGTAAGTAAACTGAGCGGAGGTGAAAGACGTCGTTTGTATTTACTAACCGTTTTAGTCAAAAATCCTAATTTCTTGATATTGGATGAGCCTACAAATGACTTAGATATTATTACCCTACAAACATTAGAGCAATTTTTATTCGATTTTCAAGGGTGTGTATTAATAGTTTCTCACGACCGTTATTTTCTTGACCGACTTGTTGACCATGTGTTTGCTTTTGAGGGAAATGGTATTATAAAAGATTTTCCGGGCAACTACAGTGAATATCGTCAATGGAAATATGATACCGAAGAAGAAGCCGAAAAATTAGCGAAAGAACAAAAAATATCTGACCAAACGGTTTCTAAACCTGAACCTACAAAACAGGAGGCGCCATCTAATAGTCCAGATAAAAGAAAACTTTCTTTCAAAGAACAAAAAGAGTTAGAAACTTTAGAAATTGATATTGAAAAACTTGAAAAACTTAAATCAGAAATAGAAACGCTGTTAGCAAGTGGCTTAACTGATACGAATGAAATTCAGAAAATATCTTTAGAGTTTGATGATGTGACCAAAAACCTTGATGAAAAAACAATGCGTTGGTTAGAACTTCAAGATTAATTAGCACATAAACTGATAATTAACCCTTCAAGAGAATTAATTAATTAACAGGCTGACACCTGAGGTTGTTGTCATTTATAAGTAACAAATACATTTTTCCGTTCTTAAATAAGTCGCCAATTAAAGGCTTTTGGTTAATATTTGGATGAGTAAGGAGGTGCTGTCCCTGGCGGTTAAGCACCTCTATCTTGTGGCTAAGGTTATCGTAAGCAAACAATAAATATTGATGATTGGTATTAAGCAATTGAACATCTTCAAACACCGACAAATCATTAAAATAATCTAATAACTTACCGCCAAATAGATTATAACCATACAAAGCTCCGTTTCCATAAACTAATACATCTTTCTGTTTATCGTCATCAATCAAAACAAAATTTGTTTTAAAACCATGTAAATCATCCCCAACTTTTACCTCTTCCTTTTGGTTTGATAAAGAAATTTTCACTAGCGTGCTATTTTCATCATTCACATACACTAATTTGGTATTATCTAAATTAGTCCCAATTATCGGATATAAATGTTTGAGCTGCGGAATAGTTTTGTGTTTAAAATCAATGCGTCCTTCGCCTTTTCTACTAAACGCATACAGCTTTCCTGACACGTCTGCTGTCACTAAATATTCACTAGCTCCTACAGGAACATGGTAAATTGGCAAAACCACTTCTTTGTCTGTTTTTACCGGAGCAAACCCTTCCGTTTTCGCCCCATACAATGAATAATTATATATATACTTGTCAGAACAAGCCACAAATACCCTAAAATCTTTTCCTCCTTTATAATCTAATAGTGTTATATTAGATGTAATCTTAGCAGGCATCCTGACAGGAAAGCCGCGTACATCATTTCCTGTTCTATCAATCAGATGTAAATAATGCTCGGTATTAAATAATAATTGAAATTTTCCATTTTTGAAGATGTCTACCGTGTAGATACCTGACTTTATAAGTTCATTTATTTTTTTCTTCCAAATTAAATTCCCCATTGAATTTATTAGATACAAATTTTTAGATGCATCTTGTACACATAACTCTGTTTCTTGGGTTAAATGATTTGTAAATAAGTAAGAAGGAGTAACTAATGCCGAATCGGCTTCAAAATTCCAAATCGCCTGTTGCGAATCAGTTAAATTATTGCCTGGCTGAGCGTGACTTAAATTAAGCCTGACACGAATGTTATTTTTATGATTTATAGCAGTTAACGAAATGTGATTTGTTGATGTTTGAGAAGAATTTAATACCTCCAGCATCAATATTGATTGAAGCCCATATTGTTTTATCAAATCGGTATTTTCATAATACAAATAATGAGCGTCTACTTTTAAATGACTGTTAGCATAATCCATGAAAGAAGCATTTTTTTTCAATAATTGATTGTTTGCTACAGAAGAAATATAAAATTGATAGGCGTCCTTGCTTGAAAAAAACAATAGCTGATTTTGATGTAAACAAGCCAATAAAGGCTCTAAATCAAATTTTGAAAATGAGAAAAAATGACGAAACAAAGTTTGTATTTTGTACACTTTTAAATCCGAAGATTGATAAACACTGTCGCTAATCATTTGCAACATTTGTTCACTTTTTTCAATATCTTTTATACCAATTCTAACTATTTGGTGTAAATCATTTTGCAGTTTATATGTTGCTGAAACTACTTCTTGATCAATATTTTCATATTGTTCCTTTTGCATGTTAAACAAAGCGCTATCATTTAATTGCTGCCAAGCTAACTGAAAACGATGTTGTTCATCAACTGAATGACGTTGATTATATAACTGATAAAACAAATTAGCGTCAGTTAAAGATATTGCCTCTATGGTAACGGCATTATCTGGTAAACACTCAAATCCTGAAATAATGGTAGGTGCTTGTTGTTTTAAACAGTTAAATACCGATGAGGAATCTATCAAAGAATAACCAGTCAATGTAATTTCTGTAGGTTGAATTTGAGTAGTAAACATTGTTTTTCCTGAAAACAATTCTTTTGGCAATAGGTGTATCAAATGATGATTAAAATACACTTGCGTTAATTGCTCTCCATTCAATTTTAATAAATTTAAATAATCATTTTGACAGGCTAAAGATTGAGTTTTACTTAGTGACATACTTTGCTTCAACAATTTTATGTTTGTTGCTATATAAACTAATCCATCTTTAAAACAGACATACCATTTTTGTTGATGATGAATGAAATAATATACTTTTAATGTTGGTTCTTGAGGCTCTTTGATCCATGTTTTGTCAAAAAAATCAATCAATAATGATTCATCTTGCTTTTCTTTTATTTTAAACAAGATTAAATGATTGAATATAGATTTCTCTTTAAAAAAACTCCAATACACTGAATTTTTAGACAACATCAATGCAATTTCCGGCTTACTCATGATTAAAGAATCCATATAGTGAATACCTTGTTGTGCAACTTCCATTGCTTCATCGTCAAGTAAAGAATTCCATATTAAATTTTGACGCGTTAATTGGGTAATCAACTCTGTACACGTTTTAGTTTCGATAACACAAACTGCATCAGACGGAATATGTTCGAGTGCAGATATACTTGGCTCCTTACTCTGTTTTAACCGCAAATAAGCCCAAATAGCTATTACTACCGAGGCTAGAATAAATAAATAAAACCCTATTTTTTTTAAGATATTCACCTACCCCTAATGTAATGGGATTGTTGTTGATTTACCTTATTTAGATAATGGAGTTATGAAACCTTGTTTGTGAATTGATTACCTAAAACTGAAAAGATAATAATTGATGTTCGAAAAAAAATTTTGCTCCAAATTTTTGATGCCAATACTGGGCCAAGTATAATTGTTCAAATTGACCAGGTGTAGGAATAAGAATTAACTGTTTTTTTTTCAAAAAATATAAATCCATCAACGTACTATAGCCACTGCGACATAAAATTGTTTTTGAACTACAAATTAAACGGCTTAACTCGTCATTACTTGGCATATTAATTACAGTGACATTAGCCTTTACTGAAATTTCAATTACTTGATGACTGCCTCTAACCACTACTATTTTTTTGTTTGATTTATTAGCCTTAAAAATCAATTTTTCTTCTATTTGAGTTCGTAAAGGTTCCGGACCAGACAATAAACACAAATAATCAAAATCATCTTTGGCATCATCTAACCTATTCAAGCGGCTCAAAGGCTTTATGTATTCAACGTTTTTAAACTCAAAATTTCTCGAAAGTTCACCTGCAAGCGTTTGAGTTGCATCCTCAAAATCGGGCACCCATATTTTATCAAAATTTTGTATAAACTGTTTATGAATTATATTCGCCAACCTCGAAAATAAGCCTGCTTGTATTTGTAATTGATGCGTCATGTAAATCGATTCTACATCCTTATGATACAATCCAAAACGATTATCGCTAATTATACAATCAATACTAAATTTTTTTATAATTTGTTTTAGTTGAGCGTTTTCTCTTTTTATAACACCTAATATTCTTGGGGCATTTATTAATAATTGAATACCAACCGGCCAATACTTAGAGTATCTAATCGCATAAGGTTCTAAATCTATTTTTTCGAGTTCAGGAAATTCTTCATCTAAAATTAAACGCGTTGTGTCTGTAACGCCTAGTATAATTAGGTTATGTTTAATTAGCTGTTTAACTAACGGAACGCAACGAGTCGCATGTCCCAATCCCCAATCCAATGGGGCAATTAATATGGTTTTATTTTTAATCAATCTAAATGACACAAACAGATTTATAAATATATAAGATTTTACCAAGCTTCGTATATCTGTTATTCATCTTGATATGTAAAAAAATCATGTTTCTTTTTAAATTATTTTTGCTCAATATCCTTTAAATGATTTGATAATAGCACATGTAAACTTAATATTCAAAAGTTTGTTTAAAACATTATGAAGAAAATTACACTATTTTGGTTTAGAAGAGACTTAAGATTACATGACAACGCAGGCTTGTATCATGCTTTAAAAAATAATGTGCCGGTGTTGCCCATTTTTATTTTTGATACGTATATTTTAAATAAACTAACTGATAAAAAAGATGCTCGTGTGGAATTTATACACACAGCCATTAGTAACTTAAATAAAGAACTAAACGCACTTGGTTCAACGCTAAAGGTTTTTCACTCCTCAGCCGAAACTGTGTTTCATGAACTGATCACTCATTACGAAATAGAATGCGTATATACGAACCATGATTATGAACCTTATGCCAATGAAAGAGATCATGCAATTAAACTTTTATTGGAACAACATGGGATATCATTCAAAACCTACAAAGACCAATGTATTTTTGAAAAAAATGAAATTACCAAAGATGATGGAAAACCTTACACTGTTTTTACGCCATACAGTCGTAAATGGAAAGCTCACTTAAAAAATCATCATCTTGAAGCTTATCCAAACCATCAATATTTCAATAATTTTTTTCAGACTACAACATCTACTCTGCCAACATTGGAAGAATTAGGATTTGAAAAAACAAACTTAGAAATTCCACCCGACACATTTAATCCAGTCATCGTCTCAAAATATAAAGAGCAACGAGATTTTCCTGCCTTAAAAGGAACCAGTAAGCTAAGTGTACATTTACGATTTGGCACCATAAGCATCAGAGCCTTAGCAAAACAAGCTGTCAATTTGAGTGAAACTTGGCTTAATGAGCTGATTTGGAGAGACTTTTACATGATGATATTATATCATTTCCCGCAGGTTGCAACACAAGCGTTTAAACCACAATATGATCGGATAAAATGGCGCAATAACGAGCAAGAGTTTAAAGCCTGGTGCGAGGGACAGACTGGTTTCCCAATAGTAGATGCCGGCATGAGGGAATTAAACGCAACTGGCTTTATGCATAATAGGGTTCGAATGATTGTAGCTAGCTTTTTAACCAAAGACTTGTTAATTGACTGGAGATGGGGAGAAGCCTACTTTGCCCAAAAATTATTGGATTTTGATTTAAGTGCCAATAACGGCGGCTGGCAGTGGGCATCAGGTAGCGGTTGTGATGCTGCTCCATATTTTAGAGTTTTTAATCCTGTAGAACAAACAAAAAAATTTTACGCTCAATTTCATTACATTAAGAAATGGGTGCCTGAATTTAATACTCCAAAATATGTAAAGCCTATTGTTGACCATGCTACCGCAAGATTGAGAGCACTTGCCACCTATAAAGAAGCACTCACCGAAAAAAATCAATTAGATTTATTTTAGTCCAATAAAGATTATAATTCATATGTCTTAATTGTTTGTTTTTTAGTTGCCATTCTTGCCCTGAGTTTATCGAAGGGTGGTATACACCATGTATCATCATTTGTGTTTGTACTAGTCAGAAAATGGTTATTTGTACCTATTGAATGATAAGATTCATCTTAGGTGTATAAACCGCATTTGGTATCAATAACGAAATGCTTACTTTTATGTAAAAAAAATGAAATTTATTTCTAAAAAAAAGTATTTGTTAGGGATGTACGCAATCATCTTGCTGTTTATTTCTTGCAAAAGCAAACCGAATTTTAATTCTTTAAGAGAAGTGAGTTACTCAAAGGAAATAGCTCCCATTATTAGTGCTAACTGTACGTTTAGTGGTTGTCATGAAAACGGGAACTCTAAACATCACGACGGTGAATTTGGATTAAATACATACGAGGATTTACTACGCGCAGGCATTGAACCGGGATATCCTGAAAAAAGTGAATTATATGCCACGCTGGTCAGTTTAAATGATAACAAAGTTATGCCAAGAAAACCTTATAACCGATTGTCGGAAACGCAAATTCAGTTAATATATGTGTGGATTGGGCAAGGCACCAAAAATAATTAATCTAATAAAAAACTATTTATCTTTCAAACATAATTTCAATTTAAAAACATCATCTCTTTCATATGAGAAAAAATCTGACATTACTCTTATTCTCCTTAGCTTTACTACTATTTAATAGTTGCTATTACGATAAGTTTAAAGAATTACATCCTGAAAATGCATTAAGTTCAACAACTGGCTGCGATACTGCCGGAGTTATTAGCTATTCGGCTCAAATAGTGCCAGTATTAAACAGAAGTTGCAATACCCAATGTCATGGAGGTTCGGGTGGCGGCGGCGGAAGAGAATTAACAAATTATAGCCAAGTTCTAGAAGAAGCTGCATCAGGACGATTAGTAAGTAGTATTATTTGGGATGGAAACGCTCAACAGATGCCTCAGGGAGCTACCAACAAAATACCAGATTGCGACATCGCAAAAATTAAAAAATGGGTTGCTGCCAGCGCTCCAAATAATTAAATATTATATTGATATATTTTACTATGAACAAACATTATTTATACATTCTCATCTGTTTAATTGGTAATGTTCGCTATTTCTCGCAAACTCCGGATGAACTCTTAAATTTAGTAGCCGAACCTCCAAAAAAAGAATACATCAGCGCTACATACAAAACAACTCGATTAATTAATTTTCATACGATTGAAGTATTAGGTCATAAAAGTTTGGACTTCCGAATTGCGCATCGTTTTGGAAATTTTAACTCAGGTGCGTATAATGCTTGGGGAGTAGATGGAGGCGCGAATATAAGACTAGGACTTGAATACAGTCACGATGGTCGCTTTATGGTAGGAATTGGCAGAACCTCCAGTCAAAAAATAGCAGACGGTTTTTTGAAATACCGTTTATTACGCCAAACCGCCAATAATGATGAAATGCCTGTTAGTGTGACATTATTTTCAGGTATTTACCACACATTTATGCAAAATGTAGTAATTAATGGCATTAATAAATACCAAAAAATTCCGGATAGATTATCCTATTGCCATCAAATAATGATTGGCCGAAAATTTAATTCTAACTTTTCATGCCAGTTTACAGGTGCTATGGTACACGTCAATTTAGTAGAAAACATGACTGATAAAAATGATTGTTTTATTGCCGGAGTAGTTACCCGTTATAAATTCACAAAACGTCAAGCCATTACATTAGAATATGGCCATCGAATAAATAAATACAGTCTAAACAAATTTTTTAATAGCTTTGGTATTGGCTATGATTTAGAAACCGGAGGACATTTATTTCAAATTCATTTAACCAATTCGTTTGGTTTAACGGAAGATCAGTATTTTATGTACACAAACACCGACTGGAATAACTGGGGAATTCGTTTAGGATTTAATATATCTCGGGTATTCAGCCTGCAAGGAAATAATGAAGATTAAAAAACAAAACATCATATACTAAAAAAATGAAAAAGTTTTTAACGGTAACCGCTCTAGCTCTCGGACTCAATGGATTTTCGCAAATTTATATTGGCGATAAATGTAAAATTACATTTTTTAGTGAAACACCTCTCGAAAACATAGAAGCGACAAATACCATTACCAAACCGGTATATAATGCCGCAACCGGCGACTTTGTAATCCAAGCTCAACAAAATGCATTTGTGTTTAAATCAGCGTTAATGCAGGAGCATTATCATGAAAATTACATGGAAAGTGAAAAATTTCCATATGCTACCTTTAAGGGCAAAGTATTAGAAACTATTGACTGTACCAAAGATGGTGTGAACAATGTGGTCATGTCAGGAACATTAAGCATGCATGGAATTGATATACCACGCACCATGAAAGGTACAATTACTATTAAACAGGGGCGTATTATTATGGACTCTGATTTTGAAGTCAAAGTAATTGATCACAAAATCAAAGTGCCAAAACTTTACAGAAAAAAAATCGCTGAAATCATCAAAGTAAACGTTCATGCAGAATTAATATTGTTTAAAAAATAAAAGTATATGATTTCATCTTTTATAAAAAAAGCACTCATCATTTTGGTAATTGGCATGAGTAGCTCTTTATATTCTCAAACTTCGGGTAATTTAATATTTACGTTTACAGAAATAGCAGAAACGCCTACTTATAATGGGAATGCGCAACATGTGCTTGCTGTGTGGGTACAAAATACATCAGGAACCGGAACCGGTACGTTTGTAAAAACAAAATTACGTTATGCCGGCAATGGAACAAATGACCATTTACCAACTTGGGCTGTTAATTCTGGTGGCTCAGCGAATAATTGTTTATCTGCTTCATGTAATGTTGTAGATGCTACAACCGGAGCCACACGAAGTGCTTGGACAACGTACACTGTGAATTGGGATGGAAAAAAAGGAGCAACAGATACAGGTACTTTACAACCTGATGGAACCTATAAATTAACTATTCAATCTACATGGAATCATGGACCAGCGGGCACTGCCATTGAAAGCTATACATTTACCAAAGGAGCTTCTGAAGACCATCAAGCCCCACCCGACAATGCTTATTTTAAAAATGTAAAATTAGATTGGATACCTTCATCTATAACCTCCATTAACGAAAATAACCCCGAAAATCCAAACGTAAAATTATATCCTAACCCATCTTCGGAAATTATATACATCGACTACAGTCATATTCAACACATTCAAATATTCAATACTCTGGGTGTATTGTTACATGAAGAAGTGATCGATCCAATTACCGAAGGCATGACATCTATTCATCTTGACAAATTTGCCAGCGGCATTTATTTAATTAAAATTTCAAACCATAAGGGTGTCACAACCCATCCATTATTTGTGAATAAATAAAAGATGAGTAAAGAAATCAATTACATTGAAATCAATAAAAAATCTTGGAACAATAGAATAGACACACATTTAAAATCAGAATTTTACGATCTTGATAATTTTGTCAAAGGCAATACTTCATTAAATAGTATTGAATTGAATTTACTTGGAGATATAAGAAGGAAATCCATTTTACATCTGCAATGCCATTTCGGACAAGACACAATTTCTTTAAACAGATTAGGCGCAGAAGTAACTGGTATTGATTTATCTGACAAAGCTATTGAAAAAGCAAAACAATTAGTTAAAAAAACGAATTCTAATGCCAATTTTATTTGCTGCGATGTATATGACTTACCGAATCATTTAGAGAAACAATTTGATATTGTTTTTACTAGCTATGGAACTATTAATTGGTTACCAAACTTAGACAAGTGGGCAAAAATCGTATCCAATTTTTTAAAACCCAATGGACAATTTATCTTCGTTGAGTTTCATCCTGTTGTTTGGATGTTTGATGACGAATTTGGTAAAATTGGTTATAATTATTTTAATTCAAAGCCTATCATAGAATCACAAAATGGCACTTACGCTGATCGAAATGCAAAAATAACCCTAGAATCTGTTACATGGAATCATGGTTTATATGAAGTCATTAATCCGCTTATTAAATGTGGACTTTCGATAATGGATTTTCAAGAATATGATTATTCACCTTATGATTGTTTTGAAAAAACGATTGAATTTGAACCAAAAAAATATAGGATAGAACATTTGGGAAATAAAATACCTATGGTTTATTCAATAGTTGCCAGAAAGAATAACTAATACGCTATTTTAGATTAACTAGATATAAATTTCATAAACTATTTTTTATTGATACTTATCAAAGTAAAAACGCAAATACAAATATCTAAAATACACCGAGACAAAAACAAAGAGATGAGTACTATAAAATTGAATTTACTCAAAGCTGAAAAAATTGCGATTGAATTATTTCATGAAATTGACAACAGAGGATTAATAGTTCCTGGAAAAGATGAAGCAACTCTTAATCATGAAATATTCAACTTAGCCAAACAGCTATTTCATATTGAAAAACATTGGCATAAAAGAATTGTAAGATGCGGCGAAAACACCCTGTATCCTTATAAAAATAATCCAGCGAATAGAATTATTCAAGAAAATGATATTTTGTTTTTTGATTTTGGTCCCATAATAAATAACTGGGAAGCTGATTTAGGGCGCACCTATGTTGTGGGTAATGATCCACTCAAAAATAAATTAAAATCAGATATAGAAATAGCTTGGCTTGAAACACAAGAATGGTTTCACAAACACACCAAATTAAAAGCTTCTGATTTGTTTGATTTTGCTGTAAATAAAGCTAAAGAATACGGATGGGAATTTGGAGGAGAAATAGCAGGGCATTTAATTGGAGAATTTCCTCATGAAACAATAGAACTTAAAAACCACCAATACTATATTCATCCAAACAACGACCTAAACTTGTTTGAACCAGATTTAAAAGGTGAAAAAAGATACTGGATATTGGAATTACACTTTGTGGACAAAAAAAATAAAATTGGGGCGTTTTACGAACAACTATTAAATTAAACGCATACATCCAATAACCTCTAAAGTTCATAATGATACATGTATGAGAAAAATAATAACGAAAATCATATCATTTCTTTCTACTCTATTAATACAGTTTTTGTCCATCTTAACACTAAAACTATTAGATAATTTCTCTTTAATTATTCTGATTTTTATTGCTTGTATCATAACCGGATATATTTTCAGAACCAATACTTCATCAACATCTCCAAAAAAAGAAATAGGTTGGGGCTTATTCTATGGCTCAATCATATCATTACTATCAACTATTGTATTCATCATTTGGTTGTCATTTAATTTTCCAAAATAGTAATAAGATGATTAGTAAAACAAAACAACTATTTTATATTTCGGTTCTATCACTAGCATTTATATTAAGCAGTTGTAGCAAACACGACATTGATGGTGATAAAGTTTACTTTGTTTCTTGGAATGAAGGCAGTGGTAAAAACAAAATTTTAATTCAAGGTGCAGATGCTGAAACTTTTAAAGAGTTGAAACACTCAACCTATGGCATTGATGAAAACTTTGTTTATTACCAAGCAGCGAAATTAAAAGATGCCAATCCTAAAACCTTTACTTCCATTTCTGAACATTATGGAAAAGATAACCAATTTGCGTATGCCGATGATCGTAAAATTGAGGGAGCAGATGGCAATACATTTGAAATTATTGAAGAAGGACCATATTCAAGAGACAATAAAGATTATTATTTTGATACCATAGCAATGAAAGTATCAGATCTAAAAACATTCAAAATATTAAATCAATTTTCGGACTTTGGATATTGGGCAAAAGATAAAAACTACTACTACTTTTCCGGCAAAAAATATCCGTTAGCTGACTATGAAACGTTTAAATACATCGGAAATGGTTATGCAAAAGATAAACTGCAAGTGTATTTTGAAGATAGTGTAGTTTTTGGGGCAGATGCTCAAACTTTCAAATCCATTGATTATGCTTACGGACAAGATAAATATGGAAAATATAAAAATTGCCATAAACTCAACATAAAAGACCCAAGTACTTTTGAGATTCTTCAGTTTGGATTTACAAAAGATAAATACCATGTTTACGACAATGATACAATCGTAAAAGGAGCCGATCCCGCAACCTTCGAATTCATTGCGGGTTCAATGTGGGCCAAAGACAAAGCATCCTATTTTTATAAAGGTAAGCGAGTTGGCGAAGTTGATTATACTACATTTCGATATTTGGATTATCATTATGCTATTGACAAGAACCATGTTTATTACGACGACCAAATCATTAAAGAGGCCGATGCTAAAACATTTAAACATATTGAAGGATCACAGGACGGAAAAGATAAAAATGGATGTTATCGTTACGGAGAAAAAGTAGACTGTAAGGTTTTACTAACAGATGAATAGTAATCTCCTATCTGTTATTAACACGCAAAAAGATTTAACTTATTCTTTCACAAATCGTTTTACAACTCTTGTATGCTCTCCTGACATAATACAACAGGTATAAACACCACTCGGCAAATTAGTCACATCTAATTTAGTATATGAAGAAGTAATACTTTGTTGAAACACTAATTTTCCCATTGTGTCAAAAATTTCAACCCTACCAAAAGGGTCCAAATTATCAGCTAACTCTATTTTTAACTCCTCGTTTGCTGGGTTTGGCGACATCCTGATATTTGAATTTAACTTCAGCTCATCCATACCCGAACACACACTAACGTTGACTGTAACTGCGGACGGTAGGCTTTGACAATTATCTTGTTGTATTTGCCAATTGTAAAAAAAGAAATAATAATTATTTCCAACATCAGACGATTTAATAGAGACAATTCCTCCGATATCATACGGATAACCTGAGCCACTATTATTTCTGAACATATTAATGGTTGAGCCATTTACACCCAATCTATAATTTGAACCCGGAGATAATTTAAAATTTAAGTTAACCGTTTGTGTTCCTGCTGCAATATTTACAGTCGTACTTTGTATCGTATTTCCTTTTGAATCTCTTAATTCAATCATTCTATTTCCTGATGAACCGGCATACACCAATACGGATTTTAAATAACATGGTTGATAAACATCAAAAATTAAATACTTTTCGGCATTAGTGTTAAAATTAGAACCTCCTCCAAAAACCGTATTGTTAACAGGACCTCCATAAATTGAAGAAAATGAAGTGGTGGTAATCGCATAATAAGTCGTATTGGTAGTGAGTGTTGGTGTAACAAATGGAATTCCGAGAGCTAAAGGATTATTAATTAATGTTGGGGAATCGTACCAAGCAATACTTCCTGAAGTTGTTGCTGTGATTATAGCCGGTAAACCATTGCAAACAGACAAGTCTGAAATTAAGGGTGCCGAAGGTGCATTGATAGAAATATAATCGCTCTTTATAACAGAATCTTTTGCTGATGGCCCGCATCCTAATGACACCAATTTAACCGAATAAGTACCATTTGCAGTGTATGTATGGGTTGGATGTAAGTCGGTAACACCAAATGTACCATCACCAAAATCCCACTTATATGATTGACCAGCTATGGTCTTATTTTCAAAATAAATATGAGCCGGTAAGCTACAAGATGACAGTTGATAAGACGTAAAATCGGTTCCGTTATTGGTAGCGGGGTATGCATTACCAACACCCACAGCATACCAGGCATTAGTGGTTTGCACTACTTCATTCGAACATTCTCCGAATAAATCTTTAGCAGCTTGTATTGTATAATTGCGCAGGTTCGGATAATCTGTACTCGCCGTCATATAAACAGTTAGAGCCCTGTAAGCTATCGAGGCAGCCTTCTGCATGGTAATGGGAGTTACAGTATAAGCTTGCGACATATCATTCGTTCCACTGCCACCTTCACACAACAAATAAAACCAATAATTACAAGGTCCACTGTTGGTAGAAACAACGGCTGTATTGCTCCAAAATGTTCCTTTATAGGTGTCAGGATGAGAAAATTGATTGGGGTTCGACATATTTCTCATACCTAATCCGTTTATGGTAATGTCTTTACCCATAATCCAATCATGTTGCAAAGGTCGAGCAAACCATTCTACACAGGTTCCAAATATATCGGCAAATGATTCGTTAATGGCGCCGGCCTCGCTGTTCTTATACAAATTAGCTGTTCGCTCAATAACGCCATGAGTAATTTCATGACCACAAACGTCTAAGGCCGTCATTATACTGAGGCCTGAAGCACTACTACCATCGCCATACGTCATGCGTTGCCCATCCCAAAAAGCATTGGCAAAACTACTTCCATAATGCACATAACTCAAAAGCTTATAGCCATTTCCATCCAAACTATTGCGCTGATGTTGTTGCATAAAATAATCGTAAGTCGCCTCTGCACCAAAATGGGCATCAGTTGCCGCCTGATCGTTATTAGTTATAGTCCATGTATTAACTGAACTTGTAAAATCAGAAACACTTCCATAATTAGTACCATTTGACAAGTTATACGTTTCAATACCAAGCCCTCTGCCCGACTCACGCAAACGATATCCCAATCCAAAATTATCTGTCGTAATAGACTGCGTGCCGCTATATTTTGTATTTGCTACCCCTACCTCATCAAAATGACAAATTGTTGATTGTTCTGCCAAAATAGTTCCGGTTGCAGCATCTACATATACATTTGCACGATACAAAGGCTCTTCGGCATAGATATTAAACTTATATGCAAATAAAAACGACATTTTTTTAGTTATGGTATTGGACGTTGGAAATACACAAAGTTCACCAACAGGATTATAATTAAAGTTAGGATTATTTAAAACAGTTTGCATGTGAGCCGTTTCTGCTTTATTGTCCCATTTGTATTTTTTTGCCTTTACTTTTTTCAAGGCATATTGTAATGCTTGTTTTTCTGATAAATTAATTGAATTAGATATATCAACAACATCATACCATTCACCATTAAATGACTGAACCTCATCATTTTTAGCATGCAATCTTAAATCTGCTCCCTCTATTTTATAGCCTTTATAATATTGTTGTAATCGGCTATGTGTAAAACCTAATGGATCTGTTTTTACCTCATCATTCGAAGCAAAAGAAATATTTTCATCTGACGCCATTTCTTGCTTCATCCAATCTGGAAAAGATAGTCGTGACAACCTTTTAGATGAATGAAAACTCACCTGCATAGGTAGATTTGTCATTTTCGAAAATCCTTCAATTTTTATTCCTCTCAAATTAGTCCATTTTCCTTGAGCAAAAACGAAAGAACATAATACTGATAAACTGATTGCGTAATAAAAATTTTTCATGATCGCCTATTTTGAAAACCAAAATAAGTGATTAACAACAAAAAACCAAAAGACTTTTAAAACGATATTCTTACATATTTTGTTAACTTAGAAGCTTAAACTTTAATTAAAAATTGTTTTTTTAGTTTTTCCTAAAATCCATTTTGATATAAAAATTCTTTAGTACCTTTTCATGAAAACGACAGACTCAGTAGGAAATGCCATTCATCAAATGCAAGAAAATTTAATGCACTTGTCTCAGCAGCATTCAGAAAATATCTGGATACAAAATGGGCGAACACAAGTAATGGAAATTTTGCGTGGCGATAAGGTTATGAAAGATTTTGCAAAAGAACTGATTACTTGTCTTTTGGATTTTCTTAACTCTCAAATAGGAACATTTTATACCATAAATAATGAACATCAATTAACATTAGTATATTGTATAGGAGCATCGGGAGAAGTACCACACACTATAGAAAAAGACAATTCTTACATAGGACAAGCTATTTCAAGAAAAAAAGTAATTATCCTCAATGATGTTGTCAAAGATTTCTTTAAGGTTCATACGTCACTCGGCTCTGCAATGGCTGTGTCAACCAGTATTATACCACTTTATTCAAATGAACAATTAATAGGTGTTATTGAAATTGGAAAATTAAGTCCATTCAATCCACTCGAACAACGTTTTATTGAAAGTATAGCAAGTCCAATAGGCATATATACAAACTCCATTTTGGGAAAAACAGCACTCGAAAAACTCTTACAAGACTTAGATGCGAAAGAACAAGAATTACAAAATCAAATCAAAGCCATTAACAAGGCCAATTTGGTAATAGAATTTGACACTCATGGAACCATCATTAGTGCAAACGATTTGTTCTTAAAAATTATGGGGTTTGAAAGAGAAGAATTAATTGGGAAACACCATAAATTTCTTGTAGATCAATCTATAAACTACGAAAGTCAATATTCCTCTTTTTGGCAAAATCTAAATGCAGGTAACACCGAAACCGGTGAATTTCAAAGAATCAGCAAGAATAAAAAATATGTTTGGCTTCAGGCGAGCTATAATCCTGTATTTGACAAAAATGGAAAGGTCTATAAAATTCTAAAAATTGGTTATGACATTACAGAATTAAAAGAACAACATGAAGCAACGAGTAACATTACATTAAAACTCAATCAACAAATCGAAGTTCTTAATAAAGCTGCCATCGTTTCAGAAACTGACGCTGAAGGAAATATCATTTTTGTTAATGATTTTTTCTGTCATATTTCAGAATACTCTAAAGAAGAACTCATAGGAAAAAACCATCGGATTTTAAAATCAGGGAAACAACCCGACGGTTTATTTAAAGGTATGTGGAAAGCTGTAAGCTCAGGACTTACTTGGCAGGGCGAAATACTCAATATTAGCAAAACCGGTAAGTTGTATTGGGTAGAAACCACCATTATGCCTTTTAAAAACAAAGAAGGAAAGATTGAAAAATATGTGGCTATCCGATTCGACATTACTAAACAAAAAGAAAGTGAAGCCTTAAAAAGACAAACAGAACTTTTACTGGCATCGCAAAAAGAACTGGAAGAGGCAAATGCTGAGATGGAGGCGCAAACCCAAAAATTACAAGCATCTGACGAAGAATTAAGAGTTCAACAAGAAGAATTGATGCAATCTAACAAGGAATTAGAGGAAAAAACGAAATTGCTGGAAGAGAAGAATCAAGCCTTTAATGAAAAAAACAATTTGTTAGAAATTGCTACTCAAGATTTAAAGAAAAAAGCAGAGCAACTTACACTCAGCAGTAAATATAAATCAGAGTTTTTGGCTAATATGAGCCATGAATTAAGAACACCTCTTAATTCTATTTTACTATTAAGTAAATTATTACAAGATAACTTGGATGAAAATTTAAATGATGATCAAATAGAATACGCTACTGTTATTAATAAAGCCGGAACCAGTTTACTCGAACTGATTAATGATATTTTAGATATTTCTAAAATAGAATCCGGAAAAATGGATGTAAATGCGGAAACCTTTACATTAGAAAAATTTAAAGAAGATATCGTTTCTTTATTTAGTCCAATAAGTAAAGATAAGGAAATAGAATTTTTAGTTTCGGTAAACTCCAATTGCCCCGAAACTATCTACACAGATAAAATGAGGTTAGACCAGGTAGTTAAAAACTTATTATCTAACGCCTTTAAATTCAGTCCTAAAGGGAAAGTCAATCTCAATATTTCAGTCGATCAAACCAAAGAACTTATTTCATTTTCGGTAATAGACACTGGCATCGGAATTCCGAAAGAAAAACAAGATTTGGTATTTGAAGCATTTCAACAAGCAGATGGTTCAACTAGAAGACAATATGGAGGAACCGGCTTAGGCTTATCTATAAGCCGCGAAATTGCTCACTTGCTAGGAGGAGAAATTACTTTGGAAAGTGAACCCGGGAAAGGCAGTAATTTTACAATTACTATTCCTTCCAATTATTCGATTGAAACGTCTCAAAAAATAAAAAAACAAGCTCATTCCGCAACAAAAGCGACCATTGACACTAAAACCACACCTTTAAATTATTCTAATACAAACTCTGTTATTATTGACGACGATAGGCTTTCAATTACAAAAAACGACAAAACAGTCTTAATTGTTGAAGACGATGAACACTTTGTAAAAATACTACAAACGTCTGCTAAAAACAGAGGATATAAAGTAATTATTGCCACAAATGGGAATGATGCTGTATCCCTTGCTAAACAATATATTCCGGGGGGTATCATCCTCGACATGCATTTACCACACAAAAATGGATGGGAAGTATTAAAAGAACTAAAAGAATTTGCAGCAACTAAACATATTCCGGTTCACATTGTATCTTCAGAAGACTTAAATACAAAATCGATTAAAGAATTAGGGGCTTCTGATTTTACAAATAAACCCATTTCAGAAACTCATTTACAACATCTATTTGAGTCGTTAGAGAAAATTGCCTCCAAAGAACACGGTCAGATTGCTTTATTTTCTGATAGACTGGAACATGGTTTAGCAATGAACGAATTTTTAAAAGAACAGACTATTGAAGTTATATCTTTTAACCCCGATGACGATTTAAGCGCATCTTCTTTATCTATTAATTTTGATGCCATTGTAATTGATATAGATGCTCGAAGAGCGAAAGTAGCTACACTACTTGAAAAATTGAGCAAACTAATACCCAATAAATTAATGCCGGTAATTGTATTAAGCAATACTTATTTATCCTCACTCGACCTCAAACGCATTAACCAATACAATGAATTTTTTATTTTAAAAATTGTAAAAAGTTATTCGAGTGTTATAGATGAAATTTCGCTTTTTTTACATTACATCAGTAAGCATCAAACTACAACCATGCGACCTGCAATTATCGCATCAAAAGTTCTCGAAAATAAAACCATATTGGTAGTAGATGATGATTATGAAAATAGATTTTCGATAGGAAAAATATTAGAAGCACAAAAAGCCCATGTTATATTTGCAACAAATTGGAAAGAAGCATTGGAAAAGTGGAATACTCATTCTAATATTTCCCTCATTTTGATGGATGTCATGATGCCGGAAATGGATGGTTATGAAACAATGCGAGAAATTCGCCAATTTGAAAATGGAAAACAAGTTCCTATTATTTCTATTACCGCCCGTACACAAGCAGACGAAAGACAAAAATGCATTGATAGTGGTGCCTCTGATTATGTATCAAAACCTATTGATGCAGATTTATTAGTATCATTAATAAGAGTATGGATTTTGAATAGTAATAAAAACTAAAAAAACATGAACGAGCCTATTAAAATACTTTTGGTAGATGACGATGAAAGAAATATTTTTTCTTTATCTGCTTATCTTAAAGCCAAAAAAATAAAAATTATAGATACAGCAAGAGACGGTCAGGAGTGTCTAACCAAACTTAAAAATATTGAAGTTGATGTAGTTTTACTTGATATGATGATGCCGGTTATGGATGGTTTTGAAACCCTAAAACACATTAGGCAAGACGAAGAATTAAAAAACAACAAAGTAATTGCATTAACTGCACTTGCGATGAAAGGAGACATGGAACGATGCATGGAGGCAGGAGCTGATGACTATTGCACAAAACCAATTGATATAGATATACTCATTAAAAAAATAAATGAACTAATCACTAAGTAATGACTACCAATACTCGAATTACCATAGGCGATAATGAGGCTGAGGAACTAATTATGCTCATTAATGACTATAGTGGCTATGATTTTTCTGATTACTCTATGCCTTCTTTACTGAGGCGATTTCAAAGGTATGTTGACTTATATAAAATTTCAGATTTTAAACAACTATTGCAAGATTTAATGAATGATTCTGCAATGATTAATAATTTGATAGAAGAAATTACAGTTAACGTCACTGAAATGTTCAGAGATCCAGGATTCTTTATTTGTATCAGAAAAGAATTAATTCCTTTGTTCAAAGATTTACCTTTAATCAAAATATGGCACGCCGGATGTTCTACCGGAGAAGAAGTGTATTCGATGGCTATATTATTAAAAGAAAATAATCTACTCGACAAAAGTATCATTTATGCAACCGACATTAATCAGTCGGTTTTAGACATCGCAAGAGCCGGAAAATACAATTTAACATCTCTTAAAGAATACGAAAGTAATTACTGGGAAAGTGAAGGTCCCGGAAAATTAGCAGATTATTATTCAATTGCAAATGGTCATATTTTAATGAATGATGAACTTAAATCAAAAATTATTTTTAGTACACACAATTTAGTTTCCGACCATCCATTCAACCAGTTCGATCTTATTGTTTGCCGAAACGTAGTCATCTATTTTAATAAATCATTACAGGATAATGTATTTCAGATGTTCCACAAAAGCCTGAATGAAAAAGGTATTTTAGCAATTGGTTCAAAAGAAACGATTATGTTTTCGCCTATTGAACATAAAATGGAACCATTAAATGCAAAATGGAAAATATGGAAAAAGAAGGCGTAATTATATTTAGCGGGTCTGCCGGAAGCATTGAGGTGATTATGAATATATTCCCGTCTATCCCGGCAAATTATCCTTTTCCTGTGGTGCTTTTACTTCACCGCAAAAATACCATTGAACAACATCTAGAGGATGTCTTGGGAAGAAAATCAAAAGTACCAGTTATAGAAATACAAGACAAAACCTATTTAAAGCCTTCACATATTTATGTTGCTCCCGGCGATTATCACCTTCTCGTTGATAAAGAGGGATTACTATGCTTAGATCATTCCGAAAAAATTAATTATTCAAGACCTAGTATAGATGTTACATTCGATTCTTTCGCCAGAATATTTAAAAATCATTGTGTTGGAATTTTACTTTCAGGTGCAAATGCAGATGGAGCAAAAGGATTAAAAACAATCAAAGATAATGGAGGTCTTAGTATTGTTCAATCACCAGAATCTGCCTCCGTCATCACCATGCCAATGTCTGCAATCAATCTATTTGAACCTGATATGATTGCCGATCCTCAAAAAATAACTGAAGTAATTTTAGATGTTGCCAACTATTCTATTCCAAAATTTATTCATAAAATAAAACATGGCGAAGACATAAAAGACGAAACACAATCTATTTTACTAGTGGATGATTTAGCAGATAATCTATTTTCGTTAAATGCCATTTTAAAATCTGAAGGTTACAGAATTGATAAAGCTAATTCAGGCAAACTGGCTATAGAAATGGCCTCTAAACATGCATACGATTGTATTGTATTGGATGTTCAAATGCCTGAAATGGATGGGTTTGAAGTGGCTAAAATTTTGGGAGAAGATGAATTAACAAGAAATATTCCTATTATATTCCTTTCTGCATTGGGATCTGATAAAGAAAAAGTCATTCAAGGAATTGAGTCAGGGGCTATTGATTTTATGGCTAAACCAGTAGATCCACCCCTGATGAAAGCCAAAATAAAATTATGTCTCAACATCAGTGCAAAAAACAAAGCCAGAAAGAAAACCCTATCAGCTATTAAACAAGAACACCAAACGCTCAAAGAATTTACAACCGATGTTTCGGCAAGTATGCGCTACGCACAAAACATTCAACAAGCTATTTTGCCAAAAGCTGAAATCATAGGTACACTATTCAAAGAAAACTTACTTATTTACCGTCCTAAAGAATCAATTGGTGGTGACTTTTATTACATCAAAGAAATAAATAACCAATATATTTTTATTGTTGGCGATTGCACAGGGCATGGTGTTCCTGGTGCTATGATGAGTATGATTAGTGTCAATATGATTCATAATATCATTGAAACAAAAGGAATTCTACAACCACACTTGATATTAAAAGCAATGGTAAAAGAATTTAGAACTGCTTTCAGAAATGATACCTCAAACACAGCACTGCAAGACGGGTTAGAACTAGCAATATGTAACTACAACAAAAAAGAAAAAAAATTGGCATATGCCGGAGCTGGCAGGCCTATATTTGTGGGTCAAGAAAACAAAATTCATAAAATAAAATGTACGCCATCCGGTGTCAGTGGAACTGTTTCTGACAATTTCGAATTTGAATTAAATGAGCTTAATGTTACAGATAATATGCAAGTATATTTATATTCGGACGGAATTGTTGATCAATTTGGAGGACCATCGAATAAAAAGTTTATGTCAAAAAGATTAGAACAATTGATTCAATCTTGCCAACATCTTACGATGAAACAACAACAACAAATCATTGATGATGCGATTTTAAACTGGAAAGGCAAAGAAGAACAAATTGATGACATCACTGTATTTGGTGTGAAAATTTGCAATTAAAAATTAGGGCATAAAAAAAGGCAGATACATTTGATACATATCTGCCTTTTAGAATTATAAACGACGTTTAGAAATTACAATCCTTTTACACAATCAATAAAAAATTTCACTTTATGTTTATCCAAGTCCGGATACAAACCATGTCCTAAATTAGCTATATACCGCTGTTTACCAAATGCCGATACCATTTTACGTGCCGTAGCTTCAATAGATTTTTCATCAGCATACAACATACACGGATCAGCATTGCCTTGTAAGGTTTTTTCATGACCAATAATAATGCGCGCATCTTGAGGATTAATCGTCCAATCTAGCCCAATGGTATTGCAATGTAACTGAGCCATATCTGCCAATGCAAAATGAGCATCTTTTGCAAATACGGTAACAGGAACCAAAGGCTCTATAGCATCACAAATTTTGGAAATATATTTTAAAGAAAATTCAAGGTATTGATCGCGTCCTAAAACACCAGCCCAACTGTCAAATAACTGAACCATGTCAGCACCTGCTGCAATTTGACCTTTTAAATAATGAATAGTGCTTTGTGTGATTTTTTCTAATAATTGATGGGCCAATTCTGGTTGCTGGTATAAAAATTTTTTGGCCTGACTAAATGTTTTACTCCCACTACCTTCAACCATATAAGCCATTAATGTCCAAGGTGCGCCACCAAATCCAATTAACGGCACTCGATTATTCAAACCTTTTTTAGTTAATTGAATGGCTCGTATCACATAATCCAAATCGCCTGCATCAGCAACATGCAACGCTTCAATATCCTGCTGTGTTCTTATAGTTTTTTCAAAGTGCGGACCTTTTGCTTCAATCATTTGATAAGGTAAACCCATTGCTTCAGGTATTACTAAAATATCTGAAAAAATAATGGCCGCATCTACTCCCAAAATATCAACCGGCTGAATGGTAACTTCTGCCGCTAATTCAGGGTTTTTAACAAATTCAATGAAATTTTTTGCTCTAGCCCTTGTAGCTTTATACTCTGGCAAAATACGACCTGCTTGCCTCATCAACCAGATAGGCACTCGTTCAACTTTTTCACCTTTAGCAGCTCTTAGTATTAAATCGTTTTGATACATTTAATTTAAAATTTCGTTAAGATTAGTTTTAATTCTGTTACATATATCATCCAATGGCAAATCATTTTCATCTTCACCAAATGGATCCTCTATTTCTTCTGCTATCAATTCGATGCTAGCAAACACATATAATACAATCATGGTAATAGGCACAGTAATATAACCATATTCACTTCCAAAAAAAATAGGCATACTGATGCAATACAAAAAAATCATTTTCTTTAGGAAGATGTTATAGGAATATGGGATTGGAGTATTTTTAATCCGTTCACATGCTCCGCAGTTATCCGTAAAAGATTTTAATTCTTCATTCAAGAGAAATAATTGTTCTCGAGTAAGGTCTTTATTAATATAAAGCGAATTAATTTTTGCATATAATGATTTTGCAACCATATTGGGTTTATGATTAGCATCTGCAAAATTTGACGCTTTCAAGTGCTCTGTTTGAAAAAATTCAGCTTGGATATACTTACCTCTCAAATGATTTTTAACACTGTAAACGTAATTAACAATCAAATGCTTCAATTCTTGTTTATCTTTTTCATACGTCAACATTGCTGATAATTTAAGCGATAAATTTCTTGAATTATTGACAAAACCACCCCAAATTTTTCGTCCCTCCCACCATCTGTCATAAGCAGAATTTGTTCTGAAAACTAATAACATCGACAATACAAAGCCTAAAATAGAATGCATCACCGTTGGATTTTTTGTATGCAGCATGAAAAAATGAGCTTCTGCATAAACTATTATAGCTGCATAAATTCCTATACTGAACAATGATGGCAATAATATCCTAAAAGTATCACTTTTGTGAAACTTGATAATAAGTGTAAACCAGTCTTTAGGATTATAAGTAATCATAATGTAATGATAACATTAAGAATATTCAATTAAACTAATTTAATTAAATAGTTTTCTTTTTTTCCCTTACTTACCAATAAAAATTGAGCATCAATAAAATGCTCATTTGTAATAACAGCATTAACATCTGCCAACTTAGATTTATTAATACTAACTGCATTTCCGGTTACCATTTTACGAGCTTCTGTCTTACTTGGGAATACTGAAGCCAAATCAACCAGTAAATTAACCAAATTTACGCCATTAATGACCTCGTTCTTACTCACTTCAAAGGTGTCAATACCACCTAACATTTTATCAAAGGCTTCTCCATGTAAATTAACCACATCTTCTGCCTTAGATTTGAATAAAAACTCGGTAGTTTCAATGGCTTGATGATAATCTTCCATACTATGAACTCGTATTGTAACATCTTTAGCTAATGCTTTTTGCAAATGACGCTCGTGAGGCGCTATTTGGTGTTGAGCTTCTAAAGATTCAATTTCAGATTGATTTAATAGTGTAAAAATTCGGATATACGATTTAGCATCTTCATCGGTCACATTTAACCAAAATTGATAAAATTTATATGGAGAAGTTTTATTTCTATCTAACCATACATTGCCACCTTCTGATTTTCCAAACTTGGTTCCATCAGATTTTTTAATTAGCTGAGTAGTAAGGGCAAAAGCTTCCCCACTTGCTTTTCTTCGGATAAACTCCGTTCCGGTGGTAATATTACCCCATTGATCGGAGCCACCCATTTGAATTTTACAATTTTGTTCTTTCCACAAGTAGTAGAAATCATATCCCTGAATCAATTGATAACTAAATTCCGTAAAGGACATACCTGATTCTCCATTAATACGATTTTTAACAGAATCTTTTGCCATCATGTAATTTACGGTGATGTGTTTACCCGCATCTCTGATAAAATCTAAAAATGAGTAATTTTTAAACCAGTCATAATTATTTACTAATTCAGCACTATTAGCTCCACAATCAAAATCAAGAAATTGCGTTAATTGTTTTTTAATACCCTCAACATTTTTCGCTAAAGTATCTGCGTCCAATAAATTCCTTTCTACCGATTTACCACTTGGATCACCAACCATTCCTGTAGCACCCCCTACTAATGCCAACGGCTTATGACCTGACATTTGAAAACGAACCAAAGTCATGATTTGAGCTAAACTTCCAACATGTAAACTATCTGCTGTCGGATCAAAACCAATGTAGCCGGTTACCATTCCGGTATTCAATAATTCTTCAGTTCCCGGCATTACATCATGCAAAATGCCTCTCCATTTTAATTCCTCTATAAAATTTAATGTCATTTGTTAAAAATTTAGGATACGATTATGACGTACCAAGTTAAAAACTACCAAAAAGAAAAAACAAGCTCTTTTGGATAAAATAAGCTTCAAAAATAGAAAAAAATGTTGAGGATTTACTGCTTTATAAACTCATGTATAGCACGACTCATTTGCGGAACAGCTTCTAAATTTAAAGTATGACCCGCAAAAGGAATCACCACAAGTTGACTGTTTTTAATTGAATGAGAAACCTCCTGAGCCATGTGAACAGGAAATAAAGCGTCTTTTTCTCCCTGAATAATAAGTGTCGGAAGCTCAATTTTATTTAACTCCGATCTGTAATCAGAGCGCTCTTTAGTTGCTCTCATTAATTTAAACAAGGCCTGTTTGTTTTCATTGGTATCCAACCTCGCTTGTTTCATTAAATCAATAGGAATTAACGGATTATTAAAATAACCTTCACTTAAAACTGATGGTAACATGATATCAAGCATTAATCCATATCCTCCAAACTCCAAAGCTCTCCACCAAGCTAACTCTATGGCCTCATAATAAGGGTTTTTAGACGCAAATGTGGCCATTAAAACAATTTTTGATAACCGATGCGAATAATTAACCGCCAAATGCTGAGCCACCAAACTGCCATAAGACAAACCGATAACAATGGCTTTTGAAATATTTAAAAAATCTAATACACTTATTACATCACGGGCATGTGTATCAAAATTTCTCCATTCTCCTGATTTATCACTTTGACCTTGAAAAATAAAATCCATTAAGATAACCTTATAGCCATCTTTAAACTGAGGCGTCGTTAGTCCCCACGACACGGTAGATTGAGAAAGTCCATTAAGAAACACCAACGTTTCTTTTGCATTTTCATTACCGTGTACTTCAAAATGAATGGTTAAATCGTCGGTTGTTTTACAAAACATAATTATATGAATTTTAATTTAGTCCCTTCTTCGTTAATCATTAGCTCAACTTCTTTGCCTAAATATAGGGCTAAATTTCTATCTATGTGCCCTGCGGGAAAATCAAAACACACCGGATAATTATAATCTTTAACAGCATCCCAAATAATCTGCTTAACATCTTTGCCAAAAGGAATTGTGTTATCCTTCATATCGGTCATTCCTCCAACAACCAAACCTGCCAATTGACTTAATTTACCTGATAATTTTAACTGCATCAACATTCGGTCGATATGATATAAATATTCATCTAAATCTTCAATAAACAATATCTTATTTTTTGTATCTAAATCACATGTAGTACCCGATAATGCGTATAAAATCGATAGATTACCGCCAACCAACAACCCTTTATTGTCGCCTAGCCTATTAAATGAATTTGGATCTGCTGTTAGCTCTATAGAATGGCCAGATAAGGCATCTGCCAAACTACGAGTTGCCTCTATATTTTTGGCGAAATTAATTGGCATGGTCGCATGCAATGTAGCTATTCCTTGTTGATGAATGGCATTATGTAAAACCGTTACGTCACTATAACCAACTATCCATTTCGGATATTCTTTAAATTGACTAAAATCGATATAAGACATAAGTCTAACCGTTCCGTAACCGCCTCTAGCAATCACTATAGCTTTTATATTTTTATTATTAAGAGCTGTTTGCAAATCGGCAGCTCTTTCTTCATCAGAGCCTGCAAACTGGTTTTCTTCTGAAAACAAATGCTTACCAAAGGTCACGTTCCATCCACAACTTTCAAAAAAATCAACAGCTGGTTGTATCTCTTCACGACTCACTTTGCGCGCAGTTGCTATAATCGCAATTGTATCTCCTTTTTTTAAATAAGAAGGTTGTATCATTATCCGATTAAGTTTTTTAAGGGTTCTACATTAGCTATCTTATTATTCATCTTTAAGAAGTAAAATCAACTGTAATTTACACTATTTTTAGAGGAAAGCCGCCTATAGATTTGTATTTTAATGAATAGAGTTAAATGTTATCTTTACGCAATTTTACAGTAATTTATTCATTCAATAAACACTATGTCAACTACTTATAAACGCACACTTGTTACTTCTGCTCTTCCTTATGCCAACGGACCGGTTCACATCGGGCATTTAGCCGGTTGTTATTTACCGTCCGATATTTTTGTAAGGTACAAGCGAAGTAAAGGAGAAGATATTCTGTTTATTTGCGGAAGCGATGAGCATGGGGTACCTATTACAATTAAAGCAAAAAAAGAAGGAATAAGTCCGCAGGATGTGGTAGATAAATACCATAAAATGATGGGAGATGCGTTTAAAGAATTTGGAATTTCGTTTGACATCTATTCGAGAACTTCAAATAAGATACATCATCAAACCGCATCCGATTTTTTTAAAGTACTATACGAGAAAGGTGTTTTTACAGAAGAGATTACCGAACAATATTACGATGAAGAAGCCAAGCAGTTTTTAGCTGATAGATACATCACAGGCACCTGTCCTAAATGTTCAAATCCTAATGCCTATGGCGATCAATGCGAAAAATGCGGAAGCACACTCAATGCTACCGAATTGATTGACGCAAAATCAACCTTAAGCGGAAGTAAACCGATACTAAAAGAAACCAAAAACTGGTTTCTACCATTAGATAAATTACAACCTAAAATTCAGGCGTACATTAACGAACATAAAGATTGGAAAACAAATGTATTCGGACAGTGCAAAAGTTGGTTAGATAGTGGAGACGGCTTGCAACCAAGAGCAATGACAAGAGATTTAGATTGGGGTGTTCCGGTACCGGTAAAGGATGCTGAAGGGAAAGTGTTATACGTTTGGTTTGACGCACCTATTGGATACATATCTGCGACCAAAGAACTAAGACCAAATGATTGGGAATTATACTGGAAAAATCAAGAAAGTCGATTAATTCATTTTATCGGGAAAGACAACATCGTATTCCATTGCATTATTTTTCCGGCCATGCTCATGGAACACGGCGACTTTATTTTGGCGGATAATGTGCCTGCTAACGAATTTTTGAATTTGGAAGGAGATAAAATATCTACCTCACGTAATTGGGCTGTTTGGCTGCATGAATATTTAATTGATTTTAAAGACAAACAAGATGTATTGCGTTATACCTTATGTTCTAATGCTCCTGAAACAAAAGATAACGATTTTACCTGGGCAGATTTCCAAACAAAAAACAACAGCGAACTAGTAGCTATACTAGGCAATTTCGTCAATCGAACGCTTGTTCTGACACATAAATATTACAATGGAACGGTGCCTTCGCCCGAAACCTATACAAAAGAAGATTTATTAATTTTAGAACAACTCTCTACATTTCCAGACAAAATAGCGGCTTCGATAGAGCAATTTAAGTTCAGAGAAGCATTAGCTGAATTGATGAATTTAGCGCGCTTAGGTAATAAATACTTGGCAGAAACAGAGCCTTGGAAATTAATTAAAACCGATGAAAAACGCGTAAAAACAATTTTAAATATTGCCCTTCAAATTACCTGTAATTTGGCAATAGTGTCCGAACCATTCATCCCTTTCACCTCAGGCAAATTGTTTGAAATGTTAAATATGCCAAAATTAAAATGGCATGCTGCCAAACAAACATCCAATATGGCCGCGGGTCACACAATAAATAAAGAAGAGCTTTTATTTGCTAAAATAGAAGATACCGAAATTCAA
>Ga0172373_10001871_pt1 | contig 33357 bp, 32 predicted proteins | sample Lak10m_2_FD_114546 | JGI IMG/M metagenome (GOLD analysis project Ga0172373, IMG submission 114546) | Freshwater microbial communities from Kabuno Bay, South-Kivu, Congo - kab_092012_10m | ecosystem: Environmental > Aquatic > Freshwater > Lake | place: Democratic Republic of the Congo...
GAAAATTTTTGATCGCGGTTTCGAATCGATCGAAGAGCTCAAGGGTCGTTGTAAGGCGGAGACCGGCTTTGATCCGCCGGCTCAACCCCGCTTCACGAAGTGGGCGGCGGTTGCGGCGGAGGCGATGAAGCGCGCCGAAGCGGCTGCCAAGAAGGGCTCCAAGGCCGCCTAAGGTCTTGCGCCTGATCGGGCCTTGAAACAAAGTCCCCGCGCCAGCGCTCGGTGCGGGGACTTTTTCTTTTTAGGGGGAGAGCATGACGGACAAGTACGTCGGAGTAGGTTACGCGAGCTGCAATATCGGCTTCGGTAGCAAGGCGGCGGTGCTAGTGGTGGACTGGCAGTTGGCCTTTACGGATCCACGCTTCGAACTTGGCGGTCTGGAACGCCTGCATCAGGCGCGTGACAACACCGCCGGTTTTCTAAAGGTCGCACGCGAGCACGGTTTGCCTGTCGCCGCTTGCTACACCGCCTACTGCAGCAACAAGGACATGCCTCTTTGGAAAGTAGCTGCCGTACGCAAAGAATTCTTCTACGGTCACGAGTGCACCGTCATGGATCCCAAGATCCATGACCCGTCAGATTTCACTTACTGCAAAAATGCACCCTCGATGTTTTTCCAAACCCCACTGATCACGTTTTTGGTCAAAGAAAATATCGACACCGTGTTGGTGACCGGCTGCACGACGAGCGGCTGCGTTAGAGCCACCATCGTCGATGCCTTTTCCTACGGGTTTCGGGTGCAAGTGCTGGCCGACTGTTGCGGCGATGCCGAAGAGGGTCCGCATAACGACACCCTCCGAGATGTGGGTCGGCGCTATGCTGACGTGACGGATCGCGCCACGGCCGAAGCGTGGATCCGATCCTCCGCGCGTCAAAACCGCTAAGCGTCGGCCACTCGGAGACTCACCCGGTGACTGTGCTCAATCCGCAACGTCGGCTACTACTGCAAGCGGCTGTCGCTCTGAGCGGTGGTCTGATCCTGCGCGGCTCACCGGCCGTGGCGCTCGTCGCCGACACGTCAGCGCGTTTCAGTGCGTATCTTGAAATCACACCAACCGGTCAGATCCGCATCACGAGTCCGCAGTCGGAAATGGGCCAAGGCATTCACGACGCGCTCGCGAAAATTTTGGCTGAAGAACTCGACGCGAACTGGGCGGATGTCGAGATCCTCTTGCCCACAGCGGATGACGCGCTTGTCAACCCTTTGACCCGCCGGCATCGCACTGCTGCGAGCGAGTCGGTGGTGATCTATCGCGATGTCATGCGGCGGATGGGTGCGAGCGCACGCGATATGCTGCTCAGGGCGGCGGCAGAGCAGTGGCAAGTCGACGTCAGCGAGTGCCGAGCGCAGAGTTCCATCGTCCGTCATTCCGGTTCAGGACGGCGCTTCGGTTTCGGCGAATTGGCATCTCTTGCTGCCAAGCTGCCCGTGCCAGAGGCGCCGGTATTCAAGCGCCGCGAAGACTATCAACTGGTCGGTCGCAAGACGCCGCGCAAAGACACCCCAGCAAAAGTCACCGGGCGTGCGGTTTACGGTATCGATGTGCAATTGCCCGGTATGCTGTACGCGGCGATGCGTCGCTCGCCGGTCGTCGCATCTCGAGTAAAAGCCTTTGATCGCGAGGCCGCGCTCGCTCGAGCGGGCGTCGTCGACGCATTCGAGCTGGAGGAGGGCGTCGCAGTCGTTGCCAACTCGACCTGGGCAGCCTGGAAAGCGGCCAAAGAAATCTCGGTTGAGTTCGATGAGTCGCCAGCCGACAGTTTCGAGAGTGAGACGCTGCGCACAGCCATGCGGGCGGCGCTCGATGCCGATGACGAGGCCCGAGTCGGGCGCGCCCTGAGCGGACCGCCTTACGATCGTGCTGCCACGATGACTGCGCTCTCGAGCGCGCCGCGACAGGCGGAATGGATTTACGAGGTACCGTTCCTCGCGCATGCGGCGCTTGAACCGCTATGTGCGACGGCGGTCGTGCACGCGGATCGCGCCGAGGTCTGGGCACCCACGCAACAGCCCGACCGCTGTCGCGATGCGATCGCGGCCATCACCGACTTGCCGCGCGAGCGCTGCGTTCTGCACGTCACGTTCTTGGGCGGCGGCTTCGGCCGAAAATGGGAAACCGATTTCGTACGTCAGACGGTCACCATCGCGCGTGAACTCGCCCGAGAGCGACCCGGAACGCCCGTCAAACTCACTTGGACGCGCGAACAAGATTTTCTGCACGATCGATTCCGCCCCGCGCATGTGGCGCGCTCGCGCGTCGGCTTGAGCGAGGATGGACAACTACTTGCCCTGCACAGCCGTATTACCGGTCCGAGCATCTTCACTTACCAAAAGCGAAACCTCCCGCCGGGCGTCGCTGATCCCTTTGCCACTGGTTTGTTGATCAACGATTTCTATCGCTTGCCCGCTCGACTTGCCGATTACGTCGAAACCAAAGCACCCGTACCGATCGGGACGTGGCGCTCGGTCGCGCAGTCGCAAAACGGTTTCTTTTCCGAAAGTACGATAGACGATATTGCGACAATCGTTCAGCGCGACCCATACGCCTTGCGACGTGAGCTATGTGCGCACGATCCTCGGGCATTGGCCGTACTCGAGCGCGCCGCGCGCTTGGCACAGTGGGATCAACCGCTCCCTAAGGGACGCGGACGAGGCATTTCGTTGAGCATAGCTTACGGTTCGTATTGCGCCGAAGTCGTCGAAGTCGCTGTCACGGGACGGCGCGTGCAGATCGTGAAGATCACGGCCGTGTTCGACTGTGGCTTGATGATCGATCCGGGTACGGTCGACGCGCAGATATCCGGTGGGATCGTCTTTGGGCTCTCCGCGGCAATCGATGGCGACATTCGCTTTACTAAGGGCGCGGCGATTGCCCAAAATTTTGACTCGGCGCCGGTGCTGCGGATGAGTCAGACACCAACCATCGTCGTCGATTTGCTCGACACCGACCATCCACCCGGCGGCGCAGGCGAGGCGAGTGTGCCCGGCGTCGCGCCGGCGCTCGCGGGCGCTATCCATGCCGCCACCGGTCAACGACCGCGCCGCTTACCGCTGATCGCTGACGGCTGGGAGTTCGCGTGAGTCTGCAACGAGTCGGCTTTTGGTTAGGTGCCAGTCTCTTTTCTTTGATGATTGTACTACCTGCACCAGAGGGGCTTTCGTTCGAGGGATGGCGTGTAGCCGCGTTGACGGTACTGATTGGCTGCTGGTGGTTCACCGAGGCCGTGCCCGTTACTCTAACGGGCAGCCTGCCGTTCTTGCTGTTGCCGCTGCTCGGGGTATCTAAGGCCGATGCCGTTGCGGGGCAGTACATGTCGCCGGTGTTGTTCTTGATTCTCGGCGGAACACTGATCGGTGCTGCATTCGAGAAATGGAACCTGCACCGACGCGTGGCGCTGTTTGTCGTGTCGCACGCGAATCCGGAGCCACGTTCTTTGCTGTTTGCCGTGATGGCCGTCACCGCCGTCGTGTCGATGTGGGTCAACAACTCGGCGACGACGGTCATGATGCTGCCGATCGCGCTCGCGGCGATCAGCGCCATCGTCCCCAACCTCGACTCGCCGCAAGCCGATACGCACCGACGTAACTTCGCAGCGGCGATGATCCTCGGTATTTCCTTCGCGTCTAACATCGGCGGCTTCGCCACGCCGATCGGCACACCCGTCAATTCGATCGCGGTCGGCATTCTTGAACGTAGTTTCGAGACGTCGATTTCTTTTGCCGAGTGGATGAGCTATGGCGTTCCTTTTATGGTGGTGATGCTACCTGTTACTTGGTGGATACTCTCGCGTATCACTCTGCCATTCCGATTCGATGGCGGAACACGGGACTCCATCCGCGCCGCAATCGGCGTCATGGGGTCGATGGGCAGACCAGAGAAGAGGGTGGTCCTCGTGGTCAGCCTCGTCGCACTCACTTGGGTTTTTCAACCCTTCGTACAAAGCCATGTCCCTGGCATCACTGACGCCGGGATCGCCATCGCAGGCGCCTTGCTGCTTGCGTTGCTGCCGTCGGGTGCAGAGGGCGCGGGTCAGTCCCGAACGCTGCTCGAGTGGGACGATGCGAAACGTGCGCCTTGGTATCTCATCTTGCTGTTGGGTGGCGGTCTTGCGCTTGCGGATGCCGTCGTCAAATCTGGTCTTTCGGCTTGGCTCGCTCAGGCGCTCGGCGCCGTGAGCGACCTACCGTTGTTGCCCATGCTGCTCGCCATTGCCTTGCTGTGCGCTCTTATCACCGAGGCAGCGAGCAACGTGGCGACCGCGACGATCTTCATGCCGATCGCTGCGAGTTTGGCGCTCGGCGCCAACTACGATCCGGTACTCGCGGCCCTCGCGGCCGCGATGGCGGCGAATCTCGGCTTTGCGAATCCCGCTGCGACTTCGTCGAATGCGCTCGTGTATTCGACCGGCCGTATTCCGATCACCGCGATGCTGAAAGCCGGTTTACTGGTCGATCTCGCAGGTGCCATCACGATCGCTGCGATCTGCTTCTGGATCGTTCCACACATCCTGTGAGCGATGGGTTCTATCCGCTCATCGTCGCGTTGTTGGCTTGGACGTCGGCGACTGCCATGGCACTTGCGCCGGGTCGAACGACGAGACCCGTCGCGCTGTTCGTGGCGATGCATGTCATCGCCGTAGCGGCGATCACCGCACTGGTCGCGATACAGACCATCCATTGGGGTGCGCTCGTCTTGCCGCTTGCGACCTTGCGTAGTGTGTTTGGTATCGCCAACGACTGGGCCCGCGATGACGCCGAGACGGTCGCCAGAGTCCGTGCAACGGCGATTAAGGTTCCAGCGGTCGCTCTGGTGTGGGTTGTCGGCTGGACAATCGCCGGAGTGCGTAAGACCGCCGCGAGGCCAAGAGCTAGAGCGCGCCCAGGTGCTGCATCACGCCAAGCGTCGTCTCACCGCTGCGCCGCGCCAAGGCGAACACCTGCTCCGGAGTTAACCGCTCATCTGCATGATCGGAGATCATCCTAAGACACGCATAGGGCAGGCCGAACTCGTGACAGACTTGGGCCACCGCGGCGCCTTCCATCTCGACGCAGAGGGCCTCCGGCGTCACCTGTCGAACACGATCCCGCGCGGCGCTGTCACCGATGACCTGGTCGCCCGTCGCAATCGCACCGCGGTGTAGTTTGGGTACAGCACGGCCAAGATCTCGCTCTGCCGCGGCCCAGCGCCCATAGGCAGCCTGCAAGCGGCCAGTGAGCGTCTCACAGGCTGGTAAGGCTGATAGGCCGAGCAACGGCACTTCGGTGGCTGCAAAGAATGGACGGGCATCGAGATCATGTTGGAAGAGGCGATCAGCGAGGACCAAATCGCCAATCTCGAGATCGGTCTTTAGGGCGCCTGCGATTCCTGTAAAAACAATCTCTTGTATTGGAAATCTCGAAATCGCATGCGCTGCTGTAGTGGCCGCGGCGACCTTGCCCCAACGTGAGAACGCCAGCACGATCGACTGTGGTCCCAACGAACCGAGCACGAACTCGCGGCCGGCGCCGTGTTGCAGGCTAGCGCTCGAGAGACCCGCACGCAGGGCGGCGATTTCCTCCGGCATGGCGGATAGCAGCAAGATCATACGTTATTTAACATAATATACATTATGCGCACTCAAGGATGTCCCCAATGGCGAAATCCCGGCGCTACAGCACCGTATCACGGTCTGCCGAATACTCCACCAGCGCCTCGGCATGGTCTCGGCCATAGGCCACCATCTGCAGCGTTCCGAACACGAATGACTCCGCGTTCATCGCTGAGCCGGATCCGGCGGGTTCGTCCGCGAGCGGACTTCGCGTGACTTCGGATTCACGAGGGATCGCCACGGCCACCCGCGGCGCGACCCAGGTGGACTGCTCGATCGCACCCGGGATCGCGGCGCGAGACGCGCCGATCAGACCCGTGGGTCTCGACTCCAGGGCCCGCGCCAACGCGATCGTCAGGGTCGTTGAAAGCTGTGCATCCATAGCGAGCGATCGTACGGGCGACACGTCGCTTGACCAGTCTGACGTTTCGTAACCGTGACGCCGATCACAGGTTCATGGGCGTAATCCCGGGTGCGCCGGCTTCGCGTAAACTGTCGTTCTTAGGGCTCGGACGCCCGGAGCTTCCATTGCGACTGCTCGTCTACAACATCCGATACGCCACTGGGACGGGACCGGCGTTCCACTTGCCGTTGCCTGGCGCGGGTTATCTGCGCAGCAGTCGACGCATTCTCAACGACATCACGGAGTTCATTCGTGCTGAAGATCCGGAGCTCGTCGGCTTGATCGAAGTCGACACGGGCTCGGTTCGCAGCGCGCTCGTCAATCAGGCCGAGTACATCGCTCAGCACCTCGGTCATTACACCGTTTATGAGTGCAAGTACGGCTCTGCATCCTTCAATAATCAGCTCCCGATCGTGCGTAAACAAGGGAATGCGATTCTGGCGGCCCCGCGAGTCACGGGAGAGAGATTCCATTACTTTCCCACCGGCATCAAGCGATTGATCATAGAAATGGAACTCGATGACGTCTGCGTATTTCTCGTGCACTTGTCGCTCAAATATCGACATCGTCAGGAGCAGCTGCGACATCTTCACGACCTGGTGCTCGCCGCTCAGAAGCCTGTGGTCGTCGCCGGCGACTTCAATACTTTTTCGGGTACGAACGAGTTGTATCTCTTCATGCGAGCGACGGGGCTTCGTAGCGCCAACCTCAAAGGTCTCGCCTCTTTCCCCGCGCGTATCCCGCGATTCGAACTCGATTTTGTCTTGGTGAGTCGAGAGATCGAGCTCATCGATTTTCGCGTGCCGAATGTTCAGCATTCGGATCATCGCCCTGTCATCTGTGATTTTAGAGTGTTGACCCCGACGGAGATTGCACAACGTGACGATCAGACAAGAACCCCGCTGCTGGCGTGAAGAGACGGATGCCGAGGGCATCGTTTGGTTGACGCTCGACAAACCTGAGGCATCGGTGAATACGTTATCGTCGCCGGTGCTCGAAGAGCTCGGTGGAATGATCGCCACCGTCGCGAAACGATCCCCGCGCGGCGTTGTCCTTCGATCGGGCAAAACATCTGGGTTCGTGCTGGGCGCCGACGTCAAGGAATTCACGACACTCAAAAGTGTCGACGAGGCACGGGCGCTCGTCGAGCGTGGGCATCGGGTGCTTGCGGAGCTCGAGTCTCTACCCTGCCCGACGGTCGCTCTCATCGAAGGGTTTGCGCTGGGCGGCGGACTCGAGCTTGCCCTCGCCTGTCGATACCGCGTCGGCGTGAATGACGATCGGCTGACGCTCGGGCTACCAGAGGTCATGCTCGGCATTCACCCCGGGTTCGGCGGCACGGTGCGCACGGTCAAAACGATCGGGTCGCTGGCCGCACTCGATCTCATGCTCACCGGGCGGAACATCAAAGGCAGCAAGACCCTCCAGGTCGGTCTCGTCGACCGTCTCGCCGACAGCCACGAGTCGGCGCTCGCTGCGTGTCGTGATCTCATTCGAGAGAATCCGGGCGCTCACAAACCTCCTTTGCTGCAGCGTCTGGCGGGGTTGGGTGTCGTTCGTCCATTGCTGCGCTCAAAACTCGAATCGCAGGTCGCCAAAAAGGTACGCAAGGCCCACTACCCCGCCCCGTACGCCCTCATCGACCTCTGGGTTCGTTACGGTGGAACAGGTCTCAAGGCGTACTCAGCCGAGGCCGATTCCATCGCTGCCCTCGCGGCGACGCCGACCGCACGTAACCTCATTCGCGTGTTCATGCTGCAGGATGCGCTCAAGTCACAGGGCAAGGGCGCGGGCGGTACCCCGAAAAAAATTCATGTCATCGGCGCGGGGGTCATGGGCGCGGATATTGCCGCGTGGTGCGCGTTCCGCGGTCTCGAGGTGACGTTGCAAGATCGCGAGCAGCGTTTCGTCGACGCCGGCATGACGCGTGCGAACGAATTCTTTGAAAAACGCGTGAAGGATGCGACGAAACGTGCGGCCGTCGTCGCGCGACTACGCGGTGATCTGCAGGGCGCTGGGGTGGCTGAGGCGGACGTTGTCCTCGAGGCGATCATCGAAAACGTAGAGGCCAAGCGGGCGCTCTATGCGTCGATCGAACCGCGCATGAAAGCCGGCGCGATTCTCGCTACCAACACCTCCTCGATCCCGCTCGATCAACTCGCCTCGAGCCTCGCCGAGCCCGGCCGACTCGTTGGACTGCATTTTTTCAACCCCGTGGCCTTGATGCCCTTGGTTGAGGTCATTCACACCCCGGTGACCACCCCCGATTCAATCGCGGTGGCGACGGCCGTCGCTCGCAAAATCGACAAGCTTCCACTGCCTTGCCGCAGCGCTCCGGGCTTTCTCGTCAATCGTGTACTGGCGCCGTACATGCAGGAAGCCATGTACGCCGCCCCAGATGGATTCAGCTTCGACGAGATCGATCGAGCCGCGACCGACTACGGGATGCCCGTTGGGCCCGTCGAACTCTCCGACATGGTAGGGCTCGATGTCTGTCGACACGTCGGCAGCATCGTCGGCCATGCGCTCGGTCCACCTGTCGCCGATACCTCGGCGCTTGATGCTCGGATCGCTGAGAAAAAGCTGGGCCGTAAAACCGGCGAAGGTTTTTATCGATGGGAGAAAGGTCGAGCGGTTCGTGATAAGACGTCGGCCGCACCGGTCCCCGGGGTCACCAAGCGCCCCGATTCGATCTCGCGAGCAGACCTGCAAGATCGCCTGATGCTGTCGCTGCTCAACGAGTGCGTGGCCGTTTTGCGCGAGGGTCTCGTCGAGTCGCAAGAGATGATCGATGCAGGTGTGATCTTCGGGTGCGGTTTCGCGCCGTTCCGTGGCGGCCCGCTGCAGGATGCGACGACGCGTGGCGTCTCCACCTGCGTCGCGCGACTCGAAGAACTCTCGACTCGCTACGGCGATCGTTTCAAGCCGGACGCCGGCTGGTCGCGATTGCGTTAAGCCGCCAGAGTAATCGCTCAAGTGCGAGCGGTTTGTTGACCGGGGTCTCGGTCCACTGACGCGCTTCTCGCGCCTCGTCGAGCGCAGCGAACAACGCTTCTGTATTCGCCGGACGTTGCCCGGTCGCCCAGTCGCGTATCCGAGTGACGAGCCAGTGTTCGATGCAACGGATACGCAGCGCAAAGAATTCTTTTCCCCAACTCTCGGCCGTCTCGACCGGATCGAGCGTACCGGCCACGACTTGATCGAGCGCCCTGACCGTCTCGCGCTGCAAGTCAGCGATCGTCTCGGCGTCCGACTGCAACGCAAGCAAGGGTTGCGGTCCGATCGCGCTCATCACCGCTTTCCAGTCTGTTGCGGCGCCCCCGTGAGCGCGCAGCCAAGCTTCAAGTTCTGCGATGGGCGGTACGGGCACACCGACCCGGGTGCAACGGCTCTGAACGGTCGCGGGCAACCTCGACGGCTCTCCCGTGACGAGCAACAGCAGTGAACTCCCTTGTGGTTCTTCCAAAGTCTTGAGTAAGGCGTTTGCAGCGTTGCGATTAAGACGCTCGGCTGGCGTGATCACGGCCACCTTACGACCACGACCATGACTGGTCAGCGCCAATTCAGAGGCCATCTCACGAACTTGATCGATTCGAATTTCTTTGGAGTCCTCGATGGGACTGAGTCGGATCAGATCGGGTTGCTCGCCCGATACGACACGCCGACACTCGAGACAGTGACCACAAGGCTGGATCGATTGATCGGTCGAGCAGAAGAGCCGGGCGGCGAGCCATGTCGCGAGCCACTCTCCCCCGAGGCCCGGATCGACCTGGATCAGGACCGCATGCCCGAGCCGATCGTTCTCGATCGCATCACCTAACGAACGCTGTAGCCCTGCGAGCCAGGGGATGTTGGCGTCGAGGGGAAGGAGCGCTCGTTTGACTGTGTCGCTGTCGCGCTCCGTCATCCTGGGAGCCCCTGAAGTGCAACGAGCGCGGCCGACTTGACGGTATCGGGGTCCGCTGACGCATCGATGACGCGACAACGCTGCGGTTCACGTCGAGCAATCTCAAGATACGACTTACTCACGCGCTCAAAAAATTGCACGGTCTCGCTTTCAAAGCGATCTGTCACCACTTCTCCGTTCGATTGACGGCGCGATCTCGCTCGGTTGAGGCCGATGGTGACCGGTACATCCAGTAGCAACGTCAGATCGGGCTCGAGACCACGATGCACAGAGAGGGCGAGCTGTTCGATCAATACTGCGTCAACGCCTCGCCCACCGCCTTGATAGGCCCGCGTCGCGTCAGTGAATCGATCACAGATCACCCACTCTCCGCGCTCGAGTGCTGGACGAACCAGATTATCGAGATGAATGGCGCGCGCCGCGAACATCAACAGCGTTTCGGCTTCGGCGGAGAGCGACTCCTCACCCCGTTCAAGCACCAGTTGACGCAGACGCTCCGCCAGAGGGGTACCCCCCGGTTCGCGTGTCAAACGAACACGGAGCCCGCGCGCTCGAAGCGTGTCAGCGATCGCCAGCGCGACCGTGGACTTCCCCGCCCCTTCGATTCCTTCCAGCGTGATGAATTTGCCTCGGGTCATGATGACGGTCCGGCCACCGGCGCATTCTGATCAGATCGCTTGCGTTGCAGCATCTGCCGGACGGCTTTTCGGTGGTCGTCGTAGGTGCGGGAAAAGGTGTGCGAACCGTCCCCCAAACCTGTCGCCACGAAGAACAGCTCACCCGTTTCGAGCGGTCGTGTCGCGGCGCGTAGCGCTTCTTCGCCCGGCAGTGCGATGGGCGTCGGCGGTAGGCCCTTGCGGGTGTACGAGTTGTACGGCGTATCGGCCCGCAGATCCCGAGTTCGGATATCCCCGTCGTACTGGTCGCCGAGGCCATAGATGACCGTTGGATCGGATTGCAGTCGCATTCCTTTGCGTAATCTTTGAACGAAGACGCCGGCGACCCGTGGGCGCTCCTCGGACAACGCCGATTCCTTCTCAACGATCGACGCCAAGATCAAGGCCTCCGCGGGCTGCGATAACGGCAGATCCCCTGCCCGACTGGCCCACGCGGCCTCGAGACGCTCTTGCAGTCGTCCATGGGCAAGTTTCAAGACCTCAAAATCGGACGTTCCCCATGCGAACCGATAAGTGTCGGGGAAAAATCGACCTTCTGGATGAACACCGGGTTGACCGAGACGCGTCATGAGCTCCGCGTCGGAGACGCCCGCGAGCGTTTGTTGCACGCCGGGGTGCCCGGCAAGCAGACGACGCAGATCCGAGTAGCGAGTTCCCTCGATCACGACCAGCGACTCAAGAAGGACCCTCCCCTCATCGAGTTGTCGCAGGATTTCTTTGGCCGAGGCTCTCGGCGCAATGTCGTAGCGACCCACCCTCACGCGCGGGGCGTCTCCGAGCGTGCGGGCCCACCACTCGACGATCACCGCATCCTCGATCGCGCCGACGCGTTCGAGGTCGGCGAGGACGGCCCTCACCGTTTCTCCCTTACGAACATCGATCTGAACCGGCGCGAGATGCGGCCCCGGTTGGCTGACGGCCATCGAGAGCCACCACGCCCCGCCCGCCAGAGCGGCCAGCACGAACCCGACTAGGACAATGATTTTTCTCAACGCGCGCACGTGGAAAGTCTAACCCTTTGAGGGGGTCATCGCCGTAGCCGCCCGGTCGAACGGCCCTCAGCCGTTGAAGCGTCGGAACACCAAGGTCCCGTTGGTGCCGCCGAACCCGAAGCTATTGGATACCGCGACGTCGAGGGTCATCTGCCGTGCGGTGTGCGGCACGTAGTCGAGGTCGCACTCTGGATCGGGATTGTCCAAATTGATGGTGGGCGGCGCGACCTGGTCACGAAGAGCGAGCACACTAAGGACGCCTTCGACCACACCGGCTGCGCCGAGCAAATGCCCGGTCATGGACTTAGTCGAGCTGACCGCCAGACGCGACGCGTGGGCGCCGAAGGTTTGTTTGATGGCCACAGTCTCGGCGCGGTCGCCCAGCATCGTGGAGGTCGCATGGGCGTTTAAATACTGCACGGCAGAGGGGTCGAGCTTCGCATCCCGCAGGGCATTACGCATCGCGAGAGCCGCCCCCGCGCCGTTCTCCGGCGGTGCCGTGATGTGATACGCATCACCGCTCATCCCAAAACCGACGAGTTCGGCATAGATCCGCGCCCCGCGCGCCTTGGCATGCTCAAGCTCTTCCAGCAGCATCGCCCCACCGCCGTCGGCGGCGACGAAACCGTCTCGGTCTCTGTCCCACGGTCGAGAGGCCTCCGTCGGACGATCGTTTCTCTGGGAGAGCGCCTTGGCTTGCGAAAACCCCCCAATACCAAGTCGCGTGGTCGACATCTCGCCGCCCCCCGCGATGACAAGATCCGCATCGCCATATTGAATGGCACGCATCGCAAGCCCCACCGCATGGGTGGAGGTCGTGCAGGCGGTGACAACCCCGAGGTTCGGGCCCTTGAGCCCATACCGGATCGACAGATGTCCCGCGATCATGTTGATGATCGTTGCGGGAATGAAAAACGGTGAAATCTTTCGAGGGCTATTAGCCTCCAGCATCGAGTCGTACTCAGACTCAATGGTCGCCAGGCCGCCAATTCCGGCGCCCATGATCACGCCACAGCGTTCGGTGTCGAGCGCGTTGAAATCGACGCCCGCGTCGTTGACCGACTGGATACCCGAGGCCATGCCGTAATGCATGAACTCGTCCATTCGTCTGGCCTCTTTCGGCGTGATGTACTCGTTCACGTCGAACCCGCGCACGGCGCCGCCGATCTTGGTGGCATAGGCGCTGGTATCGAAACGGGTGATCAGACCAATACCGCTCTGTCCACGGAGAACAGCGTCCCACGCACTCTGAACAGTGCTGCCAACTGGGGACACGATGCCGAGTCCAGTGACGACGACGCGACGCTTGCTCACGGGAGCCTCACGCGATGCGATTCGGGGAACTTAAAAAAACCTAAGGCCGGCACCGCGCCGGCCTCGGTGTAGTCTGACGTCGAGATCAGGATTTGCGACGCGCAGAGACGTAATCGATGGCCTGCTGGACCGTCGTGATCTTCTCGGCGTCTTCGTCCGGGATCTCGGTTTCGAACTCTTCTTCCAGAGCCATGACCAACTCGACGGTATCGAGCGAGTCTGCACCGAGGTCGTCTACGAACGAGGCATTGCTGGTGACTTGCTCCAGCTTGACGCCCAGTTGCTCGGCGATAATGGCTTTGACCTGTTGTTCGACAGTGCTCATCGGTGGAATGTCCTCTTAACGACCTGTAGGTTCGGTCCTGCCATCGGGCAAGGCCGGGCGCGCATTTTAGGCCAAGCAGGGGGTGAGCGCCATGCATCTCCCCTTAACCCAATGTTTTGTCAGGTAAAACCGACAAGTCTCAAAAAACCAACGTCTCCAAAACGGAGGGAACTCGTTACCCGAGGTACATCCCGCCATTGACGTGCAAGGTATGGCCCGTGATGTACGCCCCGCTCGGCGCGGCGAGAAAGAGCACCGCCGCAGCGATGTCCTCCGTCGCGCCCAACCGCCCCAACGGGATCGTGTTCGTCAAGGCCTCGCGCTGCGCTTCGTCAAGCGCCCGAGTCATGTCGGTATCGATGAACCCAGGTGCCACCGCATTCACGGTGATATTCCGACTACCCACCTCTCGGGCGAGCGAGCGAGTGAAACCCACGATACCCGCCTTGGCGGCTGCGTAATTGGTTTGACCCGGGTTTCCCAGCGCGCCGACGACCGAGGTGATGTTGATGATCCGGCCAAAGCGCGCCTTCATCATCGACCGTAGGCACCCTCGGCTGAGGGAGAAGACCGAGGTCAGGTCTGCGGCGATGACCTGATCCCACTCCTCCGGCTTCATTCGAATGAGCAGGTTGTCCCGGGTGATGCCCGCGTTGTTGACAAGAATACTCGGCTGTTCGTTCTTGGCCTCAAGATCCTCCAGAAGCGCGGCGACCGACTCGGATCGAGAGACATCGACCACGGCTCCGCGGCTACCCGGTGACAGCGGGCCGATCCAGTCGCGGATGGCAGCGGCTCCCACGTCGGTGGTGGCCGTCCCGATCACCTTGGCACCCGCGGCGGCGAGAGCCTCGGCAATCGCGCGACCAATGCCGCGCGATGCGCCGGTCACGAGAGCGGTCTGGCCGGTCAGATCAAAGTGAGTGGGCATCGATCACTCCGCAGCAGGAGAAAGAGCATGGTCGAGGGTCGCGACGTCCTCGAGCGCGAGGCAAGCCAGCGAGGGAGATTTATCGATCCGGCGATTGAGTCCCGTCAATACCTTGCCCGGGCCGCACTCGATGAGTCGATGGACGCCAAGTCCGACAAGGGCTTGGACGGTGGCCACCCATCGTACGGGGCTCGCGAGTTGGCGATACAGCAAATCGGCAATCGTCACCGGATCAGAGTACTCGGTGGCGTCGACCGAACTTAGAAATCGGATCTGCGGTGCCGCCAAAGCCATGGATCGCACCCGTTCGCGGAGTTTTTCTGCGGCTGGACGCATCAGAGAACTGTGACATGGGACGCTGATGGGTAACGGCAATGCGCGCTTGGCGCCTTTGGCTTTCGCGGTCTCGATCGCCCGCTGCAGTGCGCTCGCGTGTCCGGCGATCACGACCTGACCGGGTCCGTTGTAGTTAACGGCTTCGGCCACCTCTCCCTGCGAGGCTTCGGCACAGGCGGCCTCGACGTCGGCGTCGGATAGTCCGAGGATGGCAGCCATGCCTCCCTGCCCGCTCGGCATGGCGTCACGCATGACCTCGCCGCGGAAGCGCACCAAGGCCACTGCGTCTTCGAAGCGAAGTACCCCGGCCGCAACGAGTGCGGTGAATTCGCCGAGGGAGTGACCTGCAACCCACTGCGGTCGCGCTCCGCCACGGTTTTGCCACACCCGCCACGTGGCCACACCCGCCACCAGCATCACCGGCTGGGTGATCTCCGTCAGCGCGAGCTGCTCAGCCGGTCCGTTCTGGGCGAGCGCCCAGAGGTCGAATCCGAGAACACTCGAGGCGGAATCGAAGGTCACGCGAACCACGGGATCGGCCTCGCCGAGCCCGGCCAACATTCCGACCGACTGCGATCCCTGACCGGGAAAGACAAACGCTACGGACATCCCTGCACTCCCCTGTTCAGCCGACATTATACGTCTAGGCTCTGTCACAGCCCCTGAACAGGCCTTTGTTATGATCGGACGGCAGTGTACGGGAGGATCCGTTTTGCGCCGACACAGGATTCGAGGCTTCACCCTCATCGAGATCATGGTGGTGGTCGTCATCATGAGCTTGCTGGCCGCGTTCATCGTTCCGCGGGTCATGGATCGTGTCGACGAGGCGCGGGTGACCAAGGTTCGCGCCGACCTCCAGGCGATCGAGACGGCTCTGGCCATGTACCGTCTCGATACGGCTCGACTTCCGTCCACCAGCCAAGGTCTCGGTGCGCTGGTTCAGAAGCCCGAAGATCCCACGCTGCGCAATTGGCGATCAGGCGGATACATGGCTCGGGTCTCTGCCGATCCTTGGGGAAACCCTTATCGCTATCGTCAGCCCGGAACGCGGGGATCCGAGTTCGATGTCTACTCTTTGGGTCCGGACGGGCTCGAGGGCAGTCCCGAGACTGATCAGGACAATATCGGTAACTGGTCGCTCAGCAATTGATCGTGCGGGCCCGGCGCTCCTCAGGTTTTACGCTCATCGAAGTGCTCGTGGTGCTGGCGATCATCGCGATCGTCATGGGCGGAGCCCTGTTGTCGCTCGGTCTAATGGGGCGGCGAGATGCCGCTCCCCCGGAGCTTGAACGGTTGAGCGTGCTGTTGGTCGATATCCGCGAGCGCGCTGAGTTGGAAAATCGGGCCTACGGCGTTCGACTCGACAGTTCCGGTTATCAGTTTCTCGTCCACGATTCGCAAACGATGCGATGGCTCGAACTGGATGACCGTCGTTTTGCGCAAGGACGCTGGGCGACGGGGACCGCGCTCGAGCTCGATGTGGAGGGCCGCCGAATCATTCTCGGCCGTCTTGCCTCGTCCGCGCGCGAGGAGACTCCAGACATCGGTGTCGACAGCACGGGGGAATTCACCCCGTTCGAGTTACGCGTTGGATCGGTGGACTCGCTGGGTCGCTGGCGCCTCGGCCCAGACGACAACAGCGATCTTGCTCTACGGAGGCTAGAGCGATGAGTCCGCGGACGTCCTCAGCCGCTCCACGCGGATTTACCTTGGTCGAAGTCCTGGTGGCCTTGGTGGTGGTCGCACTCGGCGTATCGGCGGTGATGTCGTCGATGTTGTCCGCCGCGACGAGCACCGATCGCTTGCGTGAGCGGGCGTACGCCGAGTGGGTGGCATTGAACCAAGTCACCGAGGCGCGTGTCGCCACGCCGTTCCCCGCGCTCGGACGAACGGAAGGTGTTGCACGGATGGCGGATCGCGAATGGGATTGGCGGCAGGATGTGCGGCCGACGGCGATCACCGGTGTCGTGCAGATCGTCGTCGAGGTCCGTGCGAGCGGCAGCGAAGACTGGCTCGTGACGATGAGCGGCGCGCGCGGACGAAACCTCGTGTTCGAGGGGAACGCCGACCCACTTTGGGACACCGCGGAGCGAACGCTCCCATGACGCGTCGCTCGACACGCGGATTTACCTTGATCGAATTGTTGGTCGGACTCTTCGTGACGGCCGTGATGTTTGCGATCGGCTATGGCGCCTTGACCGAAGTGGCGCGAAACCGCCTCGAAATCCAAAACACTCAGACCAGTCTGAGCGAGCTACGACGGGCTGTTCGCGTGCTCGCGGATGATCTTGGCCAATTACACCCGCGTCCGATTCGCGACGAACTTGGGCGGATTTACGCACCGGCGCTGGTGGCCGAGCCCGGCACGCCTTCGCCAATCGGTCTGACTCGCGGCGGTCGCACGACCACCTCGTCGCATTCGCGTAGCAGCCTGCAACGAGTCGAATATCTCATCGAGGGCGGTCGTCTCGTGCGCTTCGTGTGGCCCGTCCTCGATCGGGTCCAGTCCTCGAATGCCTCGCGTCGTGTTTTGATGCGCGACGTGAGATCACTCGAGTTCCGGTATCTCGATGATCGAGGTGATTGGCGAACGGACTGGCCGCCGCCTCCGTCTTCGGGCGAGAGCGAGATCTCCCAGCAACGCATTCGTCCGCGCGCCATCGAGTTCACGCTGATCACAGAGAGCCAGGGAGCCATTCGGCGGGTGATCGAGGTGCCTCGATGAAGGGCCGCGGCGTCGCATTGCTGACTGCCTTGATCGTGGTCGCGATCGCCACCGCGATTGCGACGGCTATTTTCTTTGATACGGGGCTATTACTTCGACGCTCGGAAGGCGGTCTCGCTCGTGATCGGGCAATGTTGTTGGCCGGCGCCGCCGAGGCGGCCGCCGCACGTGTGCTGACGGAGGACCTTGATACCGGCGCGTCCGCGATTCACCCTGCCCAGCGTTGGTCGACGCGTCTCGGCCCCGTCGAAATCGACCACGCGGGAATCGTGACCGGACAGCTCGTCGATCTTCAGGGACGGTTCAACCTCAATTCACTTCGCGATCCGAACGGTCAGATCGATCCTGTCGCGCTGGAATTGTTTGAGCGATTACTCGTCACGTTGGGGCTCGAGCCAAGCTGGGCGCCGAAGATCGCCGATTGGATTGATGCCGATGATGTCCCGATGAGTGGGGGTGCGGAAGACGACCTCTACAGCACCTTGTCCCCCGGATACCGCCCGCCTAATCGCCCGCTGACCACGGTATCTGAACTGATGTTGTTGCCGGCGTTCGATCTTGCTCGATACACGCGACTCGCGCCTCACGTCTCGGCACTGCCGCGCGATGCGTCGATCAATTTATGCTCAGCGACTGCGGCGTTGTTGGATGCGCTGAGTAACGAACGTCAGTGGGTCGGGGCGGAAGATGCGCTCACCCGCAATCGGGAACGCGAGTGCTTTCCTCGGGCGGAGGTGTTTCGCTCGGGATTGTCTGACGCGGCCGGCTACGCCCGGTTGGAGCGTGCAGTCGGTCTCGGCGAGCGGAGTCGATACTTTCAACTCCGGACTGAGACTGTCATTGGCACGACGCAATTCTCCTTGTACAGTCTGCTCCGCTATGAAAGCACGCCGCCCTCGCCCCCCGGTATCCGGGTGCTCTGGCGACACACGGCGGAGTGACGAGTAGCGATCATGACCGACACGCTCTTCATCCATCTGTCCTCGCCCGATCCTGCGCAGCCGGTGATGGCAGCGCTTCTTTCCTCGGACGGATCATCACTACGCGCAGCATTCCCCAGCACACTCGAGGCGCTGTCCGCCGCGAATTCGGCCGTCACGGTCGTAGCACTGGTTCCCGGTTCTTCAGCGCTCAGCACCGTCGCGGTGTTGCCGAAGGTGAGCTCGGGGCAAGTCAGGACAATGCTCCCCTTTGCGTTGGAAGAGCAGATTGCGGGCGACCTCGATCAGCAACACTTCGCCATGGGTCGTCCCATCTCGACCTCAGGGTCTTCGTCAAGCGCGGGTCTACACGTTCCGGTCGTCGTCATCCGGCGTGAGACGCTCGACCAGTATCTCGAGGTGTTGCGATCCGTAGGCCTCGACCCTTCCGCGCTGTATCTCGATGAATCTTTGATTGCGGCGAAGCCAGGCGACGTCATTGCCTGGGTGCAGGGCGAGGAGGTGTTTTTGCGCTCGCCTGTCGGAGTCGGACTACGTTGTCGCGCCAAGGACATGCCGATGAGCCTCGATTTTCTTCAGTCGGACCCTCCTTTTTCGACCTTAGGGCTACAACTCGTCGGTCTGTCCGATCAGTCCTCGATCGACCTCGATATCGAGGCCTTGGAGGCACGTTTCGCTCGAGTTCAGGTGACCCGGTCCGACGGTCCCGTACTCGACTGGCTCGTGGCTCAGAGATCGATCGCAGAGCCCATCAATCTCTTGCAAGGTGAACGAAAGCCCCGACCGCGAACGGAGGCGCTTGTCTCGCGTTGGCGGTGGGCGGCGGCGCTCGCGGCGATCTTATTCGCGCTGGTGCTCATCGATTACGGCAATACCTGGCGTTCTGCGGCGATCGAGGAATCGGCGCTCGATCAGACACTTGCTCAAGCGGGGGATCTATCGGCCTCGAATGGTTCGATCAAGCCCTCGCGACTCCGTCGAGCCCTGGTGGATCTCGCACAGGTTGGCGTGCGTGATGGGGCGATCGTATCGATCGCTAACCAAGAGAATGTGGTGCGGGTGACACTTCGCAACGCGAACGCCGTTGAAACAAGCGCTCGAGCGCTTGAAGCATTAGGGTGGCGCGTCGACTCCAGCGTCGATGACCAGGGACGCGCACAGTGGACGCTCATCGAGCTGGAGGTGTCGCCGTGACGTCGCTCCGCGAGCAACTCGCAGATCGTCTCGAGGCGATGTCTGACCGGGATCGGCGGGCGCTTCGTCTCGGTACGATCGTCTTGGCCCCCCTCCTCGTGATCTCGGGCGTCGCGACCGTGGTGAGCGAAAACCAGGCGACGCTTCAGCGTGTCGAGGCGAAACGGCGGCTGCTTGCCGATCTACCGGCCGCACGAGACCTCAGCCAACGCGCGCAACGAATGGGATCCGAGATGTCGCTTTCGCTCGAAATGCGAGTGAAGCGCATCCTCGAGCGGCACGGTGTCCAAGCGACCGTCGACCTTCAGCCTGACTCTTCCGTTCGCGTCCGTGCGGACGCGGCGGCATTTGACGCGTTGATCGAGTGCCTCGGAGATTTCGAGGCGGCCTCGGTCTCAATCCGACGCGGTACGTTGACCTCGGTTGACTCCGGACGGGTCGATGTCGAGTGGAATCTTCAGTCCTCATCACCGTGATCCGTCGTCGATTGCTGATGGCCCTGCTGACGCTGGGCCTCGTCTTCGGATCCCTCCTCTGGTTGCCGGCGCGAATCATTGAACCGCTTTTGCCGCCCTCTGCAGAGTGCGGCGTGTTAAAGGGTACGGTTTGGCGCGGTCAATGCGACGACCTACGCATTCGAGGTAGTCGATCGGGATCGATCGCTTGGGCGCTGGGCCTCTCCATCCAGCGTCCGTTGACGTTCCCCGTACGTCTAAGATGGACCAAAGATTCGTCCGTCGCCGAGGGGACGTTGCAGGCTGCGTTGTTCGAGCCCACCTCGCTTGAACTCGAATCGGTCTCGATCGAATTGGAATCGCTACGTAATGCGCTGCCCGCAGACGTCTTCCTCGGACCGCTCGCCGGTGTAGACGGACAGATTGACGCCTCGGGGTTACGCCTTCAATTCGATACAGGACGACTTTCGGCCCTTCACGGTGAGGCCACGCTCACTCGGGCCACCTTGCTGAAGTCCGGCGCGCACTTTGGGCCGATCTTCGGTCGTTTCGATGGCCGCTCGGGCACCGTGCGCGATCGTGGGGGACCGCTCGAGTTCAACGCCTCAGTTGTCCTGGTTGCGCCTGGGGCCTTCACTGCCCAAGTTCGGGTGCTCCCGCGGGTCGCTGGCGTGCTGCCTGGGCTCCCCGCCGGAATCCCGATCGAGGCCGATGTCGAGGGTCGGCTTTAGGCGCGCGCGCCGGCAGTCGCCCGATAGTCGTCCAACAACTCGCCCATTCGATTGAATACGGTGCGTAGCGTTGAGGCATCCGGAAGATTCGTGATGCGGAAGTGCGTGTTGTAGGGGACGTTGAAGCTTACGCCGGGTGCGACTAGCACATGCTTCTTCTCGAGCAGATCGAGTGCGAACGTTTGATCGTCGAAGCCGGGAAGATCGTCTCCTACCCCGACAAATGCATACAGCGCGCCCGCCGGCGCGCGAAGTCGAAGCGACGGATTGCGCTCGACGGAGTCGACGATCGCTTTTCGCGATTCGTAGAGGCGGCCACCCGGTGACGTGAGTTCGCGAATACTTTGATAGCCGCCCAAGGCCGTTTGAACGGCCCACTGCCCCGGAACGTTGCTGCAGAGACGTAAAGACGCCAAGAGCTCCATGGCGCTGATGAAGTCTTTGGCGGCAGCGACGTCTCCGGAGACGATCGCCCACCCAACTCGATAACCGCACGCACGATAGACCTTCGACAGCCCGGACATCGTGACGCAGACCGTATCGTGAGCCAGTGTGGCCATCGGTACGAACTCCGCGCCGTCATAGGTGATCTGGTCATAGATCTCGTCGCATAGAAGAACGAGTCCTCGACGCTCCGCGAGTCGCGCGATCGCGGTCAGCACCTCCCGTGGGTAAACGGCGCCCGTCGGGTTATTGGGATTCACGATCACGATCGCCCGAGTACGAGGCGTGATCAGAGACTCGATCTCTTGCGGATCGGGCACGAAGTCCCTCTCGGGGCGACACGGGTAATGAACTGCCTTGCCGCGATTCAGATTGACCGCTGCCGTCCAGAGCGGATAGTCAGGGCTCGGTACCAAGACTTCATCGCCTTCGTTGAGCAGCGCGCGTAACGCGATGTCGATGAGCTCTGACACGCCGTTGCCGATGAACACATCCTCCGCCGTGACGCCCGACACGCCTCGCCCCTGTTGCTGCATCACGATCGCCTCCCGCGCTGGAAAGATGCCCTTCTGGTGGCAATAACCTTCACTGTCGGGAAAGTTTTCGATCATGGCGAGGCGCATCGTCTCCGGCGTTCGGAACCCAAAGAGCGCAGGATTACCAATGTTCAAAGAAATGATCTCGTAGCCCTTTCGGGACAGCTCGAGAGCGCGTCGAGCGAGATTGCCCCGAATCTCATACTTGACGTTGGCGAGGCTCTCGCTGGTACGCACGGGCTTGGAGGCAGGCATGAGATTCCGGACCCGCTTTAAGCGGAAAGGTCAAAAAGGGCGCGCAGAATACCGTTTACTTGCCCTTCAGACCAAGCACCCCGGGGTTCATCAGTCCCTCTGGGTCAAGCGCGCGCTTGACCGCCCGCGCGAGGTCGGCGGACTCTGGCCGCAGTGCGTCAAGGTAGGGATAGGTCTTGCCCAACTGATTAGAGGCCGCACCGAACTCCGCAAACATCGCAACAAGCTTTTGTCTTAGTTCCTCCACCAGCGCCCTCGCCTGCGGGTTGGCATCGGGCGGGGTCAGTCGAGCCCTCGCAGCCTCGGACAAGGATCGGGCGTGCACCGGAAGCCACTCGTCTTTCCAATGAAAGACTGGCTCAAAGCTAAAAGCCGACTGTCCGATGGCGATGAGCAGATGGCTCATCCAGACCCCCGCCTCCCTCATGCGTGACTGATACGGCGCCAGCGTGGCTTCAGCGGCCGCCATGATGCGCGACGCATCCGAATGAGCAACCTTCGCGTTGAGTGCGACCCAACGGTCTCCATCGGGACCCAGTACCGCGTCCGGCGCGGGAAACAGATCCGCTCGAACGGCACGAGGGATGGACTCCGCGATCTGCGTTCCGCCCTGGGCGTGACAGATCGATCGACAGAGAGCGAGGTCGGCCTCAAGAGCCGCCTTCGATCGTGCCGCGCAGGTCATATGCAACGAGAAGGCATTCGGCGGCAGAAACGAACGTCCCGCGAACGCGAGGGTGAGACCCGCAGCGAGACCCTTGAAGAGGTTTCGCTCCCCTCTCACGACCTTCCAAAACACCCCGACATCATGGCGTACGCCTTTGGACGAGAGGTTCTTACGCGTGGATTCAGGATCGAACACATACGCCTCTTCAACGGCCCCGGAGCGCGCGACCGCCGACAGCGCGGCCCCGGCGGCTGCCATTCCGTCGAACACGAACGAGGCATGCCCGGTGAACCCCGGTGCCTGAATGACTCTGAAGGTCGCTTCGACTTTGACCCCGAAGCTCCCCGAATCGTGGGTCAGAAGTCCCGTGAAATCTGGGCCGCAAGTTCGATAAAACGGTTTCGCGGCGTTGGCGAATGCCCGCTGCCCCGTTCTGAGTTCCCGCCCGTCGGCAAGCACCACCGCAAGACCGAGCACATGATCGGCCGCCGTGCCGTATCGGGCCGTCCTGAAAAACAGCGCACCATTCGAGAGCCCTCCTCCGATCGTCGCTTGCGCCCCCGAAAACGTTCCAAAGAAAGGAAGCCTCAATCCGAGCGGCGTCAATGTGTCGTGAATTTGCTTCCAGGTCACACCCGCTTCGACGGTGATGTACATGTCTTCGACATTCACTTCGAGGATTCGATTGAGCCTCGACGTATCGAGGATCACGCTCTTTTCGACGAGTGGGCGGTATCCGCCGGTGTAGGATAGTCCGCCTCCGCGCGGGATGACGGCGTACCCGCCTCGCGAGGCAGCGGCCACCATGGCCGCACACGTCGGTCGATCTTTGGGACACAGTACGGCCGCCGCGGTCACCCCCAGCGAATAGACGTCTCCAGAGTACGCCTGACGCTCTTCCTGAGACAGAAGGATCTGGTCGGACGGGAATCCTGCAAACGGAGAGGTGTTGAACTCCAACTGAGCGGCCAAGGTCGATACCTCCTGCGATCCCGCCAATGATACGTGAACGTACGGATGCGCTCTCGACACACCTCGCGGAAACTTGTACCTATGACCTTCGCCTCATCGGGTACCCGGAGACTCCATGCAGCCCCTTAAGAAAATCCTCGTCGCCATCAAAGACCTTGACGCCCGATCGATGCCCGCCGTCCGTAAGGCGGCTCAACTTGCCAAGGCGAGTGCGGCGACTCTCGAGCTCTTCCATTCGCTCTCCGATACGATCCTCGTCGAAGCGCTGGACGCTCGTCGGGTGAGTCTCAAGGATTTCGAAACCCAACGTCTCGCCCAAACGCTCAATCGGCTTGAGGTGATCGCCAAGCGCCTGCGGCAACACGATATTGAAGTCACCTGCGCGGCCGAGTGGGACTATCCGCCGGCGGAGGCGATCGTGCGGCGCGCACTTCGATCAAAAGCCGACCTCATCGTCGCCGAGCGCCACGCGACCAAGCATGTGGCCAAGTGGATGTTGGCGTACACCGACTGGGAGCTTTTGCGCCAAGCGCCCTGTCCCGTGCTTCTCGTGAAACTGCCTAAGCCGTATCACCGTCCCGTCGTTCTGACCGCCATCGATCCCTTCCACGAAAACGCCAAGCCGGCCCGACTCGATGCGGCGCTGCTGCAAGCGGGCGGTCAGGTAGCCTCCTTGCTTCGCGGTCGCCTACACATCATGCACTGCGTCGCCCCGGCCACGTTGATCGCCGCGAACTGGACCGCCTCTCCCGTCATCGTCGACACCGAGCAGACATCGATGGCCGTGAAGCGAGCGCGCAAAGCCTTGGTTTCTGAAGTGGCGCGTCATCCCCTACCGTCGCATCGGCTGTCCGTCGTACAAGGTTCCCCGCGCGAGGCCATACCGGCCGCCGCGAAGTCAGAGAAGGCAAGTCTCGTCGTGATGGGCGCGATGTCGCGCTCGGGATTCAAGCGCCTCCTCGTCGGCAACACCGCCGAGGCCGTCCTCGACTCGTTGACGTGCGACGTTCTCGTGATCAAACCCGGACGATTTCAGACCAAAATTCCGCGCCGCAGTCGGGGCGCGCAACTCATGGCGTTCCCATCGACGATGACAGGGTAAGCGTGACTGCTGCGACGGCCCACATCAAAATCAAGCTCGGCGCCAGTCGGAGGACAAAACCGCGCCCTCCCGTCACCCCCGCAATGACGATTTTTCCAACCGTGTTGGTGCCGAGCGCTCCCAGAATGGCGAGCGCACCCGCAGATTTTCCAAACCCTGCAGACTCGACGAGGCTGGCTGCGCCCACGACGGCCGAGTGAGCATCGACAAAACCGCCGAGCATCAAACCCGTGACCGCTCCGTCTGAGCCGATGGTTCGAGCCAACCACGACGCGCTCCAAAGCATGGCCGTGACGGTCACGCTAAAAACGATCGCCTGCAGCGGCCGAAACGCTCGCCCCTTGAACGACTCGAGGGCGTGGTCCGCCGCGGCACCGTCTCGGCGCAATAAGAACAGCGTGGTGCCGCCCGCGACCATGATCATCGTCAGGGCGGGCGACAGCCACATCATGAATAACGCTGGGTCAACGGCCGCGAGCAGGATCAACAACTGCAGCGGCGTCGCGACCGATGAAGCCATCGCGGCGCCCGCCGTCAGCAACGATTTATCGGGTTCGGCGGCCGCCCGAGCACCGAGTACGCCGATCGTGGCGCTACTTGAGATGAATCCACCGAAAAAAGCGGCCAGAGGTAAACCGCGCGCCGGGCCCAAAGTTCGAAGAGCGAGGTATCCCACGGCGTTCATCACGAGCACCAGCAGCGTCAACGTCCAAATTCTTTGAGGATTGATAACTCCGGCTTCGTCCACCGCGCGATCGGGCATCAAAGGCAAAATCACGAGACCCGAGGCAGCAAGCAGCAGGAGATCGAGCACCTCGCGATCTGACATCGCCTTACTCGCCAATTTGTGCAATGCAGGTCGCAGTGCAAGAACCAAGGCGATGACGGCGCCGATGGCGCCCGCGAGCTCCGGGAACTGAGGCGCTAATGCGCCCAGCAGATAGGTCGTAAACAGCGTCACTTCGCTGGTGAGCCCGGGGTCAACGCTTCGGTTACGCCAATACGCCATCACCACGAGCGCGCCGATGAACACGGCACCGGCCACGACAATCCAAACCCCGGGAAACTGCACGGCGAGTGCCCCTGCCAGGGCAACAATGACGTGTGTGCGGAGGCCGCCCGCTGAACCGACGGATGGATCGGTTTTCCGACGCTCTCGTTCGACCCCAATGAGCAGGCCGACAGCAAACGCCACCACGAATCCGGCGGCGGGTGATCCCCAGAACGGCTCGAGGAACGTCATCGCCCGATCAGTGCGGGGTCAGATCGAGCTCGAGGCGCAACCCCAACGCGAGCGCGTCGTCTAACCCCGGAGCACTTCCAGGATTGAGGATGTATTGGATATCTGGCTGCAGCACGATGCGCGGCGTGACCGGGACCCGCCACGTGAGCTCCACCACGGTCTCCTCGCGCAATAGCGCGTCACCGTCTGCCGAGGCGAGTCGTTGAGCGGGACGCCCATTTCGGGCGTAGGCGACACCGAACGCCACATGCTCCCCCTCCCGGTTCAACCAAGGTCGCTCGAGCACGAGCGCCGCTTGAAGAGTGGACTCGACGCGATTGAACCGCGGCTCTGCGACGCCGACCCGCAGCATCGCCAACAACCGCCTTTCACCCGACTGCCAAACCGGACCCTCGACGAATCCGTACTTGCCAGAATTATTGCGAGCAGCGCGAGGCGTTCCGTCCGTCAGTCCATCCAAGGCGTCGAAGGCCGCCGAATACCGCCAATGGCCGACGACCATCCGCCACCGCTCGGTCCGGTGCTCCAGCTCGCCGACCCACAGCTCGCCTTCGTCAGCATCGAGCCTGAGTGACGCAAACTGGCGAGGAGAGTCGAGATCGTTGGGGACACCGTCGATGACAACCCCTTGCAGCAGCCATCTCGCGTCGAATCGCCAACGCCCCCGAAGCGCGAGGCCCGTGTACGGGAATATCGAGGGGCCGACGACGCCAGACTGGGCCGCATCGAGTCCGATCCCGAACGTCGAGTTGATCAACGCCCCGCCCACCTCACCGGCATCGAATTCCGTGTTGAGGTCGTAGAGACCGACCTTGAGACTGCGGTCGTCGCTGAACGGTGCGTATTCCATCCAGGCTTCAAGAAGGCGACTCGCTCGATCGGCCTCGATGTTACTGACGACGTGCGTATCGCCCACGAGTTCGCTGAAGCTCTTGCCGTTGTTGTAGATCGCATGGATCCGCGAACGGAAACCGCCCGGACTGCCCTCGACATCCAGAATCATCTCAGCATTCCCGATAAAAGCGCTTCCCGTCGCGAGACCCCCTTCGACATTGCGCCAGAAGTCTGAGGTATAGCCGAGCGTGAGATTCCAGGACCGTGCGGTATCGCCCTCCGCCGATTTAGACCACCCTTCCGCCGCGATCCCGCTCACCGCGGAGGCCACGACTGCAGCAAAGGAAAGTCGGCTCATGATGGGTGATCTCGCGTGACTTTTTAAAATGCGTTGAGACCCGTCAACGCCCGGCCGAGCGACAGTTGATGCACCGTCTCGGTCCCTTCGTACGTGATGACGCTTTCGAGGTTCAGGGCATGGCGAATGGGGGCGTACTCGGCAAGGATGCCGGCACCGCCCAGTAGGTCGCGGGCGTCTCGGGCAACGTCGATCGCCGCACGGCAGTTGTTCCATTTGGCGAGCGATACTTGGACGGGCGTCAGAATCCCACGATCTTTTCGACGCGCAAGTTGCAGCGACAACGTCTGTCCAACGGCGATCTTGCGAGCCATTTCGGCGAGACGAATTTGTACAGCCTGGGTCGCGGCGAGCGATCGTCCGAACATCACGCGTTCTTTGGTGTAACGCAGCGCCTCGTCGAGACAGGCCTGAGCAGCACCGAGAACACCCCACGAGATGCCAAATCGAGCTTGGGTCAGACAGGACAGCGGTGCCTTGAGCCCGACTGATGAGCCCGGTAGCAAATTCGCCTCCGGCACGACGACGTTGTCGAAGAACAGCGCGCCGGTCGCGGACGCGCGCAACGAAAACTTTCGCTCGATTTCTTGCGTGGTGAATCCCGGCATTCCACGCTCCAACAAAAACCCGCGGACTCCCTCCTCGGTGAGCGCCCAGACGATCGCCACATCCGCAATCGGCGCATTGGTGATCCACATCTTGGATCCGTTGATCACCCAATCGCCCCCGCGTCGCCGAGCGGTCGTATTCATGTTGAGCGGATCGGAACCACCGTGAGACTCAGTGAGACCAAAACACCCGATGAGCTCGCCCTTCGCCATGCCCGGAAGCCATTGCAGTTTTTGGGCCTCCGATCCGTAGGTAAAGATCGGATACATGCAAAGCGAGGACTGAACGGAAACGAAGCTACGGATGGCGGAATCCCCGCGTTCGAGCTCCTGGCAAATGAGCCCGTAACTCACCGCGTTGAGACCAGCACACCCATAGCCGTCGATCGATGAGCCGAGTAACCCGAGCCGCGCCATCGGCGCGATCAAGTCTTTAGGGAACGTGTGATCGGCAAAATGCCGTCCGATGACGGGCAACACCTCGGCATCGACAAAACGTGCGACCGAATCGCGAACAAGACGTTCTTCATCTTGAAGCTCGTCGTTGATTCCGACGATGTCCAGCCCCTCATTCGTCATGCCGTACTCTCCGTGATGTGAACGTTGAGGTCAGCCGACAACGTGACGCGACCGCAGATCGCGAATGTGTTCGACGGAAAACCCCACTGCCGAGAGCACCTCGTCGGTGTGTTCGCCCGGCCGGGCAAGTGTACCGCCCTGACTCGGTCGATGCCCATCCATCTCGATCGGCAGTATCGGCAACCGAGTGGCGCGCCCATCAGGCAGCACCGTCGGACCGAGCCCTCCGCTCGCGGCAAGATGCGGATCGTCGAACATGTCTTCCGGCTTACCGATGGGCGCAAAGGGTAGCCCTGTCCGCTCGAGGATCGGGATGAGGTCCGACTTCGTGTATTGCTTGATGAGATCGCGAACTCGCGGCAACAAGGCCTCGCGTTGAGCGACACGCTGCGCGTTGGTTTTAAGAGAGTCATCCGCCGCCCATTCGGTCAATGAAAATGCGTCACAGAATTTTTGCCAAAGACCATCGGAGACGACGCCAATGAATACCTGCTCTGCATCACGCGTCTCGAAGACGTCGTAGATCGCCCAGGCCGAGATACGCACCGGCATCGGTTTGGCGGGCTGCCCGGTCATGGCCATCTGCGCCATATGTTGACCCACGAGGTAAACCGTCGTCTCAAACAACGCACTGCTCACCTTCTGCCCGCGACCGGTGACGTGACGATGCTGAAGAGCCGCCAAGATCGCGATGGCACCGAACATGCCACCCGTTACATCGATCACCGACGTCCCGGCGCGAAGCGGGCGACCCGGCGGACCCGTCATATAGGCGAGGCCACCCATCATCTGAGTGACTTCATCGAGTGCCGTTCTGTTTTCGTATGGCCCCGATAGAAAACCTTTTTCAGAGCAGTAGATCAGGCGTTCGTTGGTCTTCACCAAATCGTCGTAGCCGAGCCCGAGCTTTTCCATCGCCCCGTTGCGGAAGTTCTCGACTACGACATCCACTGCGTCGCAGAGTCGTCTCGCGATCGCAAGACCCTCTGTCGACTTGAGATCAAGACAAATGCTTTTCTTGTTGCGGTTGTACATTGGGAAGTAACCCGCACCGGAGCCGACGAGTTTCCGAGTGGAGTCACCCCCGATCGGCTCGATGCGAATCACCTCGGCACCAAGCTCGACCAGGATCGCGCCGACGGCAGGCCCCATGACCATGTGCGTAAACTCAACGATCTTGATGCCTCGCAGAGACTGCGCCGCCGCATTGACCTTGGGGCTCATGGGGCGGCCTCCTGTGAGAACCCGAGCGGCAGTCCCGCATCGGGCGTGAATCCGTAGAGATCTTCAGAGGGCAGTGCCTCTCGAAGCACCTGTCGAACCGCCATGAGTTGTTGCAGATCGATTCCGGTCCAAAGCCCCATCGCTTCCAGCATGAACACCAAGTCCTCGGTCACGATGTTTCCGGAGGCGCCCGGAGCAAAGGGACATCCACCGAGTCCACCGAGAGAGCTGTCGAAGGTGGTGATACCGACCTCGAGTCCCGCAAGCACGTTGGCAAGCCCGAGCCCTCTCGTGTTGTGCAGATGCAAACCCGACAGTGCATGTTCGCCCACTGCCGACTTCACCCGCCGCACGAGGTCACGCACCTGGGCAGGGTTCGCGTAGCCCGTGGTGTCGGACAAACCGACCTCGTCGCAGCCTGCCGACATCAGCGCGTCGGCGAGTGCCACGACGGTATCGGCTGGAACAACGCCCTCGAGCGTGCAACCGAAGGCCGTGGACAATCCCCCCTCGAATTTGGGTCGTCGATCGGCGGGTACGTCCTTCAGGAGCGCAACGATCCCCTTCACTTCATCGAGCATTTGAGCATGCGTGCGACGAAGGTTTTTGAGGCTGTGGCTCTCTGAAGCGGAAATGGGGATCGTGATTTTATGGGCACCCGCTTCGACAGCCGCCTCGGCACCCTTGAGGTTTGGCACCAGCACCGCCACCGTCAGACCCGGAATCCTTCTTGCGAATCGAACCAACTCTGCGGTGTCGGCGAGCTGCGGAAGGAGTTTAGCCGATACGAAACTGCCCACTTCGATCTCTGTAACGCCCGCCGCGGCCTCAGCGGTCACCCACTTTTTCTTAGCGTCGAGCGGCATGATGGACTGAATACTTTGGAGTCCATCGCGAGGACCCACCTCACTCACCAGAATTTTCATGTGTGCTCCGAAAGACGGTAGATCCACGGGCGTACGGTGCGGTCTCGTTCGAGGAACGCGTCGATGTCAGGTTTGTTCCTGAGCGTAAGATCGATCGCATCCAGCCCTTCAAGCAGCATCTCTCGCGATTCGGTATCGAGCTCGAAACGCCAATTCACGCCCTCGCCCGCGGCAACCTGCAGCGCCTCGACGTCGACCTTCACGCGATGAGCTTGCGGATCGATGCCGACCCACGATGCGATGTCTTGAATCGCTGCGGCAGCCAGTCGTACGGGTACAATGCCATTACGCACGCAGTTTCCGAAAAAAATTGGCGCAAAGGACGGCGCAATCACGGCGCGAATGCCAAACTCGTGTAACGCCCACACGGCATGCTCTCGACTCGAGCCGCACCCAAAGTTCTCACCACCTAACAAGATTTGAGCCTTCGCGTAAGCGACTTGATTGAGAACAAAACTCGGATTCGGCTCTCGACTCCCGATCGCCGTATAGCGCCAACCGGCAAACAGACCGTCAGCCAGGCCAGTCTTCGAAACTGTTTTCATTTCTCTCGAAGGAATGATCGCATCCGTATCGACATTGGCTCGGATGAGGGGCGCCGCGACCGCGATCAGTTGTCGAACCGGCTCGGTCATGATGCGCGAACCTGAGCAGGCAGCTGATCGGCCCCTGCGATACGACCCATCACCGCACTCGCTGCAACCGTCTCGGGGCTCGCAATGTGGGTTCGGGTTTCAGGACCTTGACGACTTTCGAAATTTCGGTTTGTCGAAGAAATCACACGCTGCTTGGCACCGAAGCTCTCACCACCCGCGAAGAAACACATCGAACAGCCCGACTCGCGCCATTCGAAGCCCGCATCTAGGAAGACTTTGTCGAGCCCCTCCGATTCGGCGGCTCGCTTGACCGACATTGACCCGGGCACACAAATCGCGCGAACGCCCGACGCGACGCGTCGCCCGCGCAGCACCTCGGCGGCGCGTCGCAAGTCTGATAAGCGACTGTTCGTACAAGAGCCGATGAAGGCTGCGCCAATCTCGAGATCGCGCAGGGGGATACCCGATGACAACCCCATGTAATGGAGCGCCCGTTGATACGACTCGGCGGAGGTGCCGCTCTCCGACTCTGCCGGGACGACGCCTGATACGGGTACGGCATGCTGAGGACTCGTACCCCAGGTCACCATGGGTGCGAGCGCTGAGACGTCAATGACGATCTCTCGGTCGAACACTGCGCCCGCGTCGCTGCGAAGCGCTCTCCACGCGTGCAGCGCGCGCTCCCAGTCCGACCCACGGGGTGCGTAGGGCCTGCCGATCAAATAGTCGAACGTCTTGTCGTCCGGGGCGATGAATCCCGTGACCGCCGAGAACTCAGTCGCCATGTTGCAGAGCGTCAGGCGTTCTTCAATATCCAGCGCTTCCACCGCCGCACCTGCAAACTCGACGGCATAACCGTTGCCACCGACTGAGCCAAAACGGGTGATCAAAGCGATCGCGAGATCCTTTGCCGTCACGAAAGACGAACGAACACCCTCGAAGCGCACCCGCATCGTCTTCGGCTTTTTGACTCGCAGCGTGCCGGTGGCGAGCGCATGCTCGGCTTCCGTCGAGCCGATTCCCCACGCGAATGCGCCCAGAGCGCCCTGGGTGCAGGTATGACTATCGGGGCACACCACCGTCGCGCCGGGCAGCACGATGCCAAGCTCTGGCGAGATGACATGGACGATGCCTTGCAACGGATCGTTCACATCAAAAAGACGGATCCCCACCGCTCTCGCGGCCGCGCGAGTTTCCGAGACGAAGGCTCTCCCGCCGGGCAGCAACGTGTCGTCCCCGCGTCCGGGACGGGTATCGACGATGTGATCCATCGTGCAAAAGACACGACTGGGGTCAACGAGGCGACGGGCCGACTGCGCGAGGCTCTTGAGCGCAACCGACCCGGTACGCTCGTGGAGGAAGACCCGATCAACGGCGATGAGCGCGGAGTCCCCGTCGAGCTCACGAACGAGGTGCGCAGACCAAAGTTTTTCGAAAAGCGTTCGAGCGGTCATGTATTCCCGACTCCGGAGCAGGGATTATGCCCGGACGCCTGTGCCCGCAGGGTCCTCAGACTGGTCGATCGCCGAAAGACAAGTACACCTCGGTGCCCGAATTCTGCGCTCGCCGACGAATCTCGAATGATCCGCCGAGCTCACGCGCGCGGCGTCGCATATTCGATACCCCGCGTCCTGGAGCGACATCGTCGGCGATCCCCGCCCCGTCATCCTCGACCTTGATGACATACTCGCGATCACCCATATACCGGACCGTGACGATGATTTCCCGGGCGCCCGCATGCCGAATGGCATTGTTGATCGCTTCTTGGATGACTCGAAGAACCTGGAGCATTCGCCTCGGCGCCATCGAGGGCGCACCGCCCAGCTGCACGGTCCACGACAGCCCGATGCCATGCTCGATGATTCGTCTTTCAATACGCGTTTTGTAGTCGACGAGCGCAGCTTCTAGGCTGTCGTTTTGCTCGCGTAAGGTATCGACCATCAGATGAAGATCCGAGGAGCATTCGCGCAATAGATGCGCCACCTCGGCCTGGCTCATCTCGCCGCGCTCCACGCGTAAACGAGCCGAGGCGATCTGAGAACCGAGCCCATCATGCATATCGGCCAACAGCATCTCGCGTTCATGAGCTCGGGAGCGGTACACCTCAAGAGCCGCCCGATCTCGTTGGGCGAGATCTCGCTCACGGATACTGATATCGAGAACGAGCGCTCCGAATAGCGCGACATTAACGAGGTTGATACTGAGCGTTAGGGATATGGAAGCGACTGACTGGTCCGCTACGGGACTCAAGATAGGACTATCCGTCATGAGCCCCGCAATCCCGCTCGCAAATACAAGTATCAACTGAAGGCCGATCAGGACCACAAAAAGCTTTGCCGCCAGCGAGTGGATTCGCGTGCCGATGCGGTGGGCCAACATGATGACTCGCGCCATGATTCCGACGACGGAAAGACCGAGGATCAACGAGAACGCTGCCGGGTCGGGAAACAAAAACGGAATCGACAGCATCCCGACGAGGATGAGCGCGCTGCC
>Ga0172373_10001875_pt1 | contig 33315 bp, 27 predicted proteins | sample Lak10m_2_FD_114546 | JGI IMG/M metagenome (GOLD analysis project Ga0172373, IMG submission 114546) | Freshwater microbial communities from Kabuno Bay, South-Kivu, Congo - kab_092012_10m | ecosystem: Environmental > Aquatic > Freshwater > Lake | place: Democratic Republic of the Congo...
AAAATGTAAAATACCTTTTAATTTATATAGCTTAAAATAAGGAAATTTTTTTTACTGATTCCTGCCTTCGCAGGAATGACAGGGTAAAAATCAAGTAATTTATTAAACTTAAACAAGTCTAATGTCAAATTAAAATGTACCTAGCAGACTAATTGGAGAGAACAAATGATTCCAGAAGGTTTTGAAGATTAAGAAAACAAATCTTTAAAAATTTTTATTGCTAATTCTTGATTTATAAAAAAAGGTGAAGAAGCTATTGTAATTACATTAGCTTTTTTTGCTATATCTAAAACTACTTTTTTCTTTAAATTATAATCTATAAAATCTAAATCAGGTTGAAAAAAATCTAAGTCAAGATTTAAAATTATACTTTGATTAAAATCCTGATTTTTATTTATATATTCAAATAAATTACTTTCGTTTCTTATCTGAATAACTTCATTAATAATTCATTCTTTTATTGCTGGAATTATATAATTGCCAACATTTAAAAAATTATTTGTATAATCAAAAACTTTTTCTAAATCAAAACTTTCAGATTTTAACAGATATTTTTCAGGATCTCTCATATCACTATGTTCATCTATGTGATACAAAATATTATTATCTCAAATAACTTTTAAATTACGAGCTAAATACCAAAAGTAATAAGCATGATTATGATTATCAAAAAGATAAACTTTTTTATTATTCCATTCTATTTCATAAAAATTATTTAGTCATTTACAAGATTCTAATTCTCAATTAAAATCTTCAAAAACAACTTTTTCTCAAATCTTTATTTCTTCTAAATTATTAATTTTTATTAAATCAGCTACATATAACTCTTTATTTATTCTTTTTTCAAAAGAAAAAGCATTATTTCACACGGGATTTTTTATATAGAAAGACTTTTTATACATAATAATTTTATTAAATAAATTGAATTTTATCTAAAAAACAAAAAAACTCAAAATTTTGAGTTTTTTAAAAATAATTTTACTTTTACCACCTTTTGAAGCTAGGACAAGCTTGGTGAACATCAACAAGAGAAAATCATTTGTGTAAAATAGCTTCTTTTATAATATCTTTTAGTTCTTGAAATTTTACACTATCAGCATATTTAGCAAACTTACAACCTGCTTGTTTAGCTAATTCAACTACATCAAAAGGTTTACTTTTATTTCAGTCTGGAGTTGTTTTTGTAACTGCTCAGATTGGAGTTGTAGGGCTTGCTTGTCAAGTAGTCAAAGCATAATTCTCATTATCCATGACAATATAAGTTATATCTAAATCTCTTTTACAAGAATGTATAAAATGCCCCATTCAGATTCAAAATCAATCTCAATCTCATCAAACAGCCATTACAGTCAATTCTGGACTTGCCATTTTAACTCAAGTTGCAAAAGGCAGGGTTCTTCAGTGAAGAGTTTCAGCAGCATATCAATCTATATATTGGCTTGCCTTTCAACTGCATCAAACTCAAGAAACAACAACTCTATTATGACTTTCTATTCATAATTCTTTGAAAGCATTTTTAATTGCCATTATTATCAAAGTATCTCAACAACCAGGACACCATTGTATATTTGTAAGTCAGCTTCTCATTATTTATTTTTTAGGAATATTGTGTAAATTATATGATTTTTTTGATTTTAGCAAATATAATTTTATTCTAAAATTAATTACTAATTATTTTTGAATAAAACATTCTTGTAATTTCAATAGTTTCTTTATTTGAAGTAGTATTTCAATGTTTTGCTCATGGTAAAACATGTTTTTCTAACTTTTCTCATTTAATGTTTTCTAATTCAGAAATATCAGTAAGTCAATCTTCACTTCAAAGTATAATTAATCAATCTTGTAAAATTATATCTGGTGGATTTAATTTTTCAATGTTACTATTCAAAACATATAATTGAGTTAAATTTGGAAGATTTATTATTATTCTATCATTTTCTTCTCAGTGTTTACATCTATTAAGTGCTTCTTTAGGATTTAATATTGGTGCTATGGCTACAATTGAACTAACTTTATTTCAAATTTCTTCACAAGATTTTAAACCTAATAATGAACCAAAGCTATTAGTCCATAAATGTACTTTTTTTCGTTCACTTATTAGATTTAATATAGCATTTCTAATATCTTCTAAATATTTTTCTATAGCTCATTCTTTTCAAAGTAAGTTGTCTCAATCTCTATCTAAGTGATATACTTCTAATTCTTGATTTTCTAAAAAAGAAGTAATATTATTATGTGGTTTTCATATAGTTCAACATCATCATAGTATTATTACAGAATTATCTTGAGATTTTTCAGAAAGTTTATTTAATTGGCTCATTAAGTTTTTTTAAAAATAAAAACATATTATTTTATAATATGTTTTTAAAATAAGTCAACTAAAAATTTTTTTTCATACATTGAACTTATAAACTAATCTTTATTCTTCAACTCTTCAAAATCCCTACAATATAAAGAAAAATAATATAATTAGGTTTTAGTAAATCAATTATCAGATTTCAATCACTTTTTCAGATCATTGTTAAATTTCCTTTCAACTTTTTTTAAATCTTCTTCTGGTTGTAAATTTTCTGGAGTTATTCATCTTTCTAACAAAGTTTTTCTAACACTTTTGTTATTTGTTATATGTTCATTAGAAATTTCATTTTCAGTTTTCATATTTTTATCTTTTGCATTAAAAATTGTAATTTCTGTTGCAAAATCTTTAGCCTTTAAAAGTATTGTTGGCATAAAATCAGCAAGTGGTTTTGTTCAAACAATTCACCATTTATCTTTCATTTCTTGTGTTGTTTTTCAAAAAAGTGCTTTATCTCATTTGCTTCTAATAATTCAAAAATTTCTATCATTTCAAGTCTGTTCAAATATTATTTTTGATAATTCTTTTTCAGTTTCTGCAAGTTTACTTCTAGCAATAATCCTTTCAGATTCTAATAATCTTTGTTCTATTACTTCATATTTTCTTGTTTGAGTTGCAAAATATTGTTGAGCAAAAGCTATTTCTTGTTTTGATGTATCTCAATTCATTGCAATAAGGTAACATGCATATCTAGTAAGCATAATATCTTGTATTTCTTTTTTGGCTCAAGAACCAACAGAAACCATTTTCCCGACATCGGCAAAATGGTTGTCTAAACTTTGATTTGATATTTCAACTGCTGTTTTTGCTTTTGAAATAACATTCAAAAAATTATCCCACTTTGTGTATCAAAGAAGATGTTGTAAATCCCTTGCAAACCAAAATTCTATTCAATTATCCATTTTATTTGCAAAAGATTCAAAAGTTCAAGTTAATTGTTTTATATTTTCTTTTTCCATAGATTTTATCATTTAATTTCTAAATAGTAAACAATAACTATGGTCGTATCAATATCAATAATTTCAATTTTCATTTATTTTATTATCTTCCCAATTAATTATAATTTCTTTCTCAAAATTAAATACATTTGAAATCACCTTGCATACATCCCAAGCTAATGTTGTAACAAATTCATTTTTTATATTAGCTATTTCTATGACTATATATTTTCATTTTTTTGTATTATTTTTAATATTAAAAAATATTTTTTCTATATCTCTTAAGTATCCTTTATAGCCTTCTCATATTTCTCTATATGCTGTAAATGGATTTTCCGTATGATTTGAAGCCATGTATGGTGGTGAAGTAAAAACAAAATCAAACATTGGTAAGTTATACTCCTCTAATTTTAAAGAATCTCAATTAATAATATTTTCTTTATTTAAAATTTGACTTTTAATGTATTCAAACCTATTTTTTTCAAACTCAATTCAATAAGGAATTCTTCATAATTCCTCGGTTGCAATTAAGGTTGTTCAATATCAAGCAAAAGGATCAAAAATAATATCTCATTTATTTGTAAACTTTTCTATAAAGTATAATGGTAAACTTTTAGGAAAACGAACATCATTATCAGAAAATTCAATTTGTAAAGATGTTTCTTTTTCAATATTAAATGTAAGAACTGTTTTCATTCTAAATATTTTTTAAAAACTAATCTCCATTCTTCAACTCTTCAAAATCCTCATAATAAAAAGGATATAAATCATATTTTCTAATATTGCTTATTTTAAGTCATTTTATGTATTTTAAACCAAATTCTTTTGAAATATAATTTTCTAATTGTCAGCTATAATTATTTTCTACAAAAATAATTTCTTGTTTGTTTTTTAATTCATCTAATAACCTTTCATCAAGAGGCTTCAAAACTTTGATTATAATTAGTCAAAAATCAGGATTATTTTTTACAAATTCTTTGGCTGTATAGCTAGTAAAACTTGTAGTTATAATCATTTTTTTTGGTTCTTCTACTACTCCTTTCTCCATTGGGGGGAAAGGTTGGGATAGGGGGAATTTCTCATAACCAAAAATATTTTCTTTTTTATAAAAATCTTTTAATTTTTTGAATCTTTTTTCTGTCATTAATACTTTCATTTCTGACTCTTCTGTAGTCGCTCAATATTCATCATGTTCATAACTTGTAGCTATAAAATCACCGTTTGGTGTTCATATTTTTACTCTTGGTGAAATTCAATCTTCTACTAATTCATATCTTTTATAGTCTGCACTTGGATTTTCAATCATTTTTCATCTATCTATTTCTGGTACTTTTAATTCTCAAAAGGTTCCATGTAATTCAGAAGATTGTTTATCAACCAAAACCAAAACTACACTTTGATATTTATCTGCTAAGTTTAGGGACCATCAACCAAAATAGTAAGCTTCTTCCAAAGTACTTGGATAAATTACAATATGTTCAAAATCTCAAAAAGTAGGATTTAGTGCAAAGTTTAAATCTCAAGCTTCGTGAAATGTTGGAGTTCATGTACTAGGTCAAGCTCTTTGTGCTAAAACTGCAGTTATTGGAATCTCAGCCTGAATAGCAAAACTTAAAGCTTCTGTCATAAGTGCAAAACCACCACCAGAAGTTCAAACCATAGATCTAGCTCAAGTATAACTTGCTCAAATAGCAGAGTTTATAACTGCTATCTCATCCTCTGCTTGTAAATATTTTACTTTTTTACTTTTAATTACTTCTGATAAAATAGTTGAAGCTGGAGTCATTGGATAAGCACTATAATATTCAAGTCATCAATCTATTGCTCAAAGTGTAAAAGCTTTGTTTCAGTACAAAACTTTTCTTGATTCTCAAATTTTAGAAATAGAAAAATTTTCTATTCCCCCTTTATTAAAGGGGGGTAGGGGGATTAGGAATGTTTCATAAATATTTCTAATTATTTGTTTGTTTAAGTTTACAACTATTTCTCACTTTCTTCAAAAAACTTCATCTATTTTACTAAGAATTATTTCTAAATCTAGATCAAGTAATTTTACAAGAATTCAAAGCAAATAAGTATTATCATATTTATCACTTATATCTAATTCTAAAACATTAAATTTAGAAAAATCTAATTTTTCTTTTAAATTAGAAATCCATTTTTTATTACTAATAATAAATCATCCATCTTTTAAATTATTAATAGATGTTTCTAAATTTTTATCGTTCAAAGTAAGTATTATATCTACTTTTTTTGTTAAATATACACTTTTGTCTCATGCAAAAATATCAAAATAATTTACTCATCATTTTATTAGAGATTGATATTCTATATCTGTTAAAACATTAAATCACAAATCGGCAAAAATAGCAGATATTATATCTGCTGTAGAATTCATTCAAAGTCAAGCTGGACCACAAACTCTTATATTTAAGTTCATAATTTTATTGTTTATAATTAAATTTTTTATTTTTTGTTTCAAGTTTCAGTTTTTTCATTTATTTCTCAAGTAGAAACTTCTTCTACTTTCTCTTCTAAAGCTCAAGTTTGATTAATTAAATCTTCAATAACTCAAGTATTAGTATTTCAAGATTCAGAAGCTCAAGAGCTATCAACTGTTTTTATTTTTCATTCATCTATCATTTTTTGTATATCTTCATTTGTAATTTTTTGCTTTGTTTCAATTGTAGAGTTAGTCTCTCATCATAAAATAGCCATAAGTCAAGTTCAAACCACTCATATAGTTACTCAAATAAGTGCAAAAATTGCCATAATTTTTGACCAAGTTTCTCTTTTCATAATTTAAAAATCTATTATTAAAATAAAGTTATGCAAATTTTATAAATTTTTTCTTATTTTTCAAATAAAAATTTGACATTCCTTCTCTTAATCTATAAATAGTCTTATTCCATTATTTTAATATTAATCTACATTTCACTTAAAAAAGATTTTCACATTATTTTTATTCAATTTAATTCTCTTTCAAAAGTTTTAAATTTAGTTGTTTTAACAAAATTATTTATTATTACTCCATACTCTTCACCAAAACTAGAAAAAATTTTTGGTATGACATCTTTATTTCATATTTTTACTTCAATTGGTTTTATTTTTCAATCTTTTTCTACAATAAAATCTATTTCACTTTTATTTCTATTCTGCCAAAACATTATTTTTTCTGTTTCTTCTAAATTATAGTATTTATTAATAAACACAAACATTTCTATATCTTCTCATGTAATGTTTTTTATATCTAAATTTTGCATAAAATAGTTTTTTACTCAAAAATCAGACAAATATATTTTTGATTTTCAACTTAATTCATTTCTTTTATTTTTTACAAAAGGTAAAACATTAAAAATCATAAAATTTTGCTTTAGTATATTTAAAAATTGTTTAGTGTAATGACTTTTTTCTCCAATAAATTCAGATATTCATTCAATACTAAAAGGACTTCAAATATTTATTCATAAAAAAACAAACATTTTATGTAAATCAAGAACTTTTTCTTCTTTTAAAAATCACTTTATATCTTTTAAAAATACAGAATCTATAATTGATTTTAAAACTAATTTTTTATCTTCTTTTCATTTAGTTAAAACAACTTTTGGATATCATCAAAAACATAAATACTCTTTTAAATAAGGTTCCAAAATATTATAAATATTTTCGTCAATATGTTTTGGATAGCTTTTTTCTTTGAAATATAAAAATTCTCTAAAATCAAGTTGGTAAACATTTATTTGTAGAGTTCTTCAGGCAAGTCATTCAATTATTTCATTAGTCCACTCATAGCTTCAGCTACTTGTACAAATAAACTTTTTGTCTTGGTATTTATCAATTAATGATTTTAGTAAAATATTGAAGTTTTTTAAATTTTTTACTTCATCAAATAAAAAAAACTTTGTTTTTTCAAAATCAATATTATAGGTAAAATCTATAAAATCTATAAAGTTAAAAATAGTATCAAATTTTGTATTTCATGATAATAAGAAATCATCAAAATTTATATATACTGTTTCTTTTTCATCTATAATTTCTTTTTCAACTAAGCTTTTTAAAATACTAGTTTTTCCGACTTGTCTTGATCCAACTAAGAAAATACTAGGAACAATTTCCAAATACTTTTCAATCTTCTTTGTATACTTTTCTCTTAAAAACATAAATATTTATAATTTAAGTAGTAAAATTAAAGATATTATATTGAAATAAGTAATAAAATCAAGATTTCTTATTTTTATAAAAAGTTTTGACAAAAATTACCTTATTATTATATTATTTAAGTAATACATTAATATTTAATTTTAAAAAATATGAAATTACCAGAATCATTAAAATTAGTTACTGATACACTTTGGCAAATTAAAGATGAAAATGATTTTACTTGAGTACTTGAAGATTTACTTACTCCAAGTGAAATAATTGACATAGCAGACAGAATAAATATTTTAAAAATGCTTAAATCTTGAGTTGCTCAAAGAGAAATAGCCGAGACTTTGTGAATATCAATCACAACAGTTACAAGATGAAATAGAGTTTTGAAATATGATAGAAAGGCTATAGATAAATATATTTAGCTTTTTTATTTAACTTTTAAATATTACTATAATAATATAGTATTATAATTTTAAAATTTAATTAAATGAAAAGTGAATAAATTAAATGAAATTAATAAACAAAGTTCTATTGATAAAGAACTTTATGAAATATTTTTATTATTTCTAGAAATATTATGAAATAAATATTTTCTAGAGAAAATATTTGAAAACAAAATTTTAGAAAACGATAAAAATGATTTTTCAACTTTATTATGAAAAATTAGATATTGAGACCAAATAAAAGAAAATTTACCTTTATTAAAAGATAAATTTAAATCTTTATTTTTATCTTATGATAAACAATTTGGTAAATTAATTAGTGATTGACTATATTGAACTGCATGAAAATTAGAAACTGATTCTAAAATGGAAGAATTGTTTGATTTTTATAGAAATTGATTAAACACTTTTCAAAAAATTGAAAATATAATAAAGTAAAAAATATATTATTTTTTATTGACATTGTAAAAAAAAAACACTATAAATATTTATGTAGAATACACTACATTTTATATTTTTATTTTTTATAAATATGTTAAATAAAGATTTATATTTAGATGATTTTGAGGTTGTTCAATCTTCATTATCAAGTCATTGAAATAATTTTTCTGAAATACTGCCTAATTCTTTGGTTGAAATATTAACAGAAAAATGAAAAGTTTATAGAACTTCTATTTTAAGTGAAAATTCTTTTATTTGTTTAGCATGACAAGTTTTTTGAGACAAAATAAAAAAAATTTTAGTAAAAAAATCTTGTGTAAAAAATTTCTTAGAATCTTCTTATATTTCTGATGAAATAAAAGATAGATTAAAAAATATTACATCTTAATTTATTATTTATGGAAAAATTAACTGAATGAAATAATTGTTCTAGACCACATGTTATTGAATGAATAGAACAACTTAAAGATATTGTTTGAGATAAAGTGTTAACTTGTTTAACATGAATGAGACCTAGTTGAAGACTGCATTTAGGTCATTACAAAGGAGCTTTAGAGAATTGGGTAAAATTACAAAATAATCCAAATATTAAAAATAATTTTCTTATAGCTGATTACCAAGTTTTATGAGATCATTTATGAGATACTGATAGACTTAGGTCTTCTGTTATTGATATGGTTATAGATTGGTTGGCTGTTTGACTTGACCCAGAAAAATCAAATTTTGTAATACAAAGTTATGTTCCTGAATTTGCTGAACTTTTCAACCTTTTAACTATGTTTACTCCTTATGGAGTTGCTACAAATAATCCTACACTTAAAGATGAAATAAAAAAAATTGAAAACAGGTGAGAATGAGAAAATAGCTCAATTTCTCTTTGATTTGTAAATTATCCAGTTAGTCAAGTTGCTGATATAATGTTACCTTATTGAGAAATAGTCCCAGTTTGAGAAGATCAAATACCTCATATAGAATTAGCAAGAAAAATAATAAAAAAAGTTAATACTATGTATCAAACTAATTTCCCATTACCTCTTGCAATGATTTCAGAAACTCCAAGGCTTGTTTGAACTGATTGAAGTGATAAAATGAGTAAAAGTTTATGAAATACCATATATTTAACAGCTACTTTAAAGGAGCTTAAAGACTCTGTAAATAAAATGTATACGGATCCTGGAAAAACTAATGTTCAAGCAAAATGAAATATAGAAAATCATGTTGTATTTAAGTATTTAGATATATTTTATTCTGATAAGCAACATTTAGAAGAGTTAAAAAGAAGATATATTGAATGATGAGAAAATAGTGTTTGAGATTGAGAATTAAAAAAATTGTTAGTTAAAATTTTAGATGAATTAATATCTCCTATAAGAGAAAAAAGAGAATACTATAAAGATAATATGGATTTAGTTATCAACTCAGTAGAAAGAGGTTCACAAAATGTAAGGGAAATATGACAACAATTACTTTCTGAATTAAAAGAAAAAATGGGTATTGTTGGATATGGTAGAGAGTTTATAAAATAATATAATGGAGTATGAAGTCAAATGATATAATGAATTCCTTTTTGTTAAATCATGATAAAGAATTAAGATCAAATAAAATTTCATATACAAGTTCTGCAATAGATTTACAAAACTTATGTAAATCCATTGTGAATAATACTTTGGATTGAAAAATAGTTTTGACAACTTGAATTTGATTAAATGATATTTGAGTTCCTATCCGTTGTCCTGCTTTGATATTACCAGCTTTAAAAATTATTAGAAACTTAGTTAATTTATGAGTTAATAATATTGAATATTCTATTTATCAAGCAAGTTCTTTTATCATAAAGGAAAATTCTTTAGATGAAAAATTAGCTAAAAATACTTCTGATATGATAAAAAATTATTTAAAATGGTATATTTCAGAATATTATAATGATATTTCTGATAAAGTTTCATTTGATTTTGATTTTATTTTAGATGAAAATAATTTATTAAATGTAGCTAAAAATATAAGATGATTATCTTGAAATCAAGATGTAGACTTAGCGATGTGAAAATTGTTAAATTATGCTGAAAGTAAATGAAAAAGTGAAAATTCTGCATTTATATATGGTTCTGCAAATATAATTTGTAATTGACATATTGATTCTTATTACCCTGTAAAAAATGATAGTAGTGATATAATAATACCTATTTGATGAAAAAAAGAAAAGCCATTTTTTAATTTATGAAAAGTTTATGAAGAAAACTATAAGTTAAATGATAAGAAAAAAACTATAATACCATTGTTACAAAAAACTTGAGAAATTCCAACATATTATCCTAATAAATGAGAAGATTATATTTCTTCTGATTTTGAATATGTTTCTTTATCTTGAGATAAATTAAATCAGTTAGTAGAATTTGATAGAAATGTTATTTTATCAGAATTATGAATTTGATTTGAATTTAATAAGTTAATACAAAAAATATTATGATAAATAAACCTTTAATTTGAGTGCTTTGAGGGATGTGACCTTATGCATCATTAAGAGCTTATGAATTAATTTTAAATGAGTCAATAAAATACTCTAAATGAAATAGAAATAATGATTTTCCACATATAATTATAGATAATATTCCTGTAAAAGAATTGACAAATTCAGAAGAAAGCCTAAAAGAAACAATTTTCTATGTAAAAAATGAATATAAAAGATTAAAGAATAATGGAGTAAATATTTTTATAATGGCTTGTAATACAATGCATTTATATTATGATAAAATATTTGAAGAAGAGGATGATATTATTAATTTATCTTTAATAAGTGAAACTATTAGTCAAATTAAGCAAGATTTATATAAAACAGTTGGTATTTTATGAACTGTAAATACTGTTAAAAGCTGATTATATTTAAAAATATTAGAAAAAGAATGAATTTTATGAATTAATATAGATGATGAAAATATTTTGTATGATATTAATAATATTATAAAAAAAATAATCTGATGAGTAAAAATTTTAGATGATAATGATAGTAATACTTTAAGAAAAAGTATTACTATCTTACAAAAAAAATGAGCTGAAAGTATAATTTTATGATGTACTGAATTACCCATAGCTTTTAATCAATTAAATGTTGATATTAAATTATATGATCCATTATTAATTACAATAAAAAAATCATGTGAAATTTATTATAATATTTTAAAATAATAAAATATGAATATAGAAAAAAACTTATTTTTTAAAAAGTTAAACCTAAATTGAATATATATTAACAATAACATTTAACTTTATGAATGAAAATAAAGAGTTAATTAATAGTTCTGAACAAACTTCTATTTCAGATGATATAAAAAATCTAAAGAATGAAACTTGAGATAAAGTCTTTAGTACTTTAAATGAAAAAATACTTGATTTAAGTAAAAAACTTATTTTGATAAAATCAGATCCTGAGAATAAAAAAGAGCTTGATGAAACTTTAGATTTAGTAATTAAAGAACTGGATTGATTTACTATAGAGCATTTTGAAAAAAATGGTTCGAGAAGTATTTTAGCATATAATAGAGAAAATAGACCAGAAAGTTTTAAAATTATACTTAATGGTCACTTGGATGTAATTCCTTGAAAAGATTATCAATACTTTCCTGAAATTAGAGATTGAAAGCTTTATTGAGTTTGAGCTATGGATATGAAATCAAATGTTTCATGTATGATAAATGTTTTTAAAAATGTTGCTAGAAAGTTGAATTATCCTATTTGATTACAAATAGTAACAGATGAAGAAATTTGAGGTTTTAATTGAACAAAATATCAAATAGAACAATGAGTCAAATGAGATTTTATTATTGCTTGAGAAACTACAAATTTTGATATTGTGAATCAAGCAAAATGAGGTTGTTGGTTAAAGATAACTAGTAAATGAATTACAGCACATTGAGCTTATCCTTGGAAATGAGAAAATGCAATAATTAAAATGAATAATTTTTTAGATTTATTATTTGAAAAATATCCTATTCCATCCAAACAAGAATGGATTACGACTATTAATTTAGCTAAAATTGAAACATCAAATCAAACTTTTAATAAAATCCCAGATAATTGTACTTCTTGGCTTGATATAAGATTTATACCTGAAAAACTAAATTCAATATTAGATGAATTAAAAAATATAATTCCAAATGATTTTGAACTTGAAGTTATTGCAAATGAACCTTCTCTTTTTGTAGAAGAAAATAATGTTTATTTACAGAAATTAAAAAAAATTACAGAAAAAGTTAACAAAAAAACAGCTAATTTTTATTGAGCACAATGATCATCAGATGCCAGACATTATACAAGAATTTGATGAAAATGAATAGAATTTTGACCTATCTGATGATGAATTGGTACAGATGAAGAGTGGGTTGATATAAAAAGTTTAGAAACATTTTATATTATATTGGAAAAATTTTTAATGGATTTAAATTTTGAAAAATGAATAGAGAAAAAGATATAAATGATTTTTTTATAGAAAGAAAAGTATCTGAAGAACAAATTTATGTTTGGTCTGAAAAAATACTAGAAATTTTCTTGCAAGAAGAAATAATTTCAACTAAGGATATATTATCACATGTTTGTGAAAATATAATATATGCTAAGAATAGAATATATACAACTCATAATATTGAATCTGAAAGTGACTTAGAACTACCTGAATTATACAAAAAAGCTTTAGATATTTCTTTATGTAGAAATAGATTTCGTATTACCTTTTGAGATAAATTTTTAAATGAAAAATTTGTTCGTGATGAAAAGCATTGATTTAAAAATATTTATATGAATTGACAATATCAAAGAATGATATTAATAGATAATATTATTTTCTATAAAATTAATAATTCATTTTATATGTCAACTAATAAACAAACTATTGATGAATTTTTATCATACTTTAATTATTATAAAAAATAATGTAATATGAAAACACTTTTTATTTGTTCTGCAAATGTATGAAGAAGTCAAATAGCTGAAGCTTATTATAATAAATTTACAAATACTACAATTTGAATAAGTTCAGCTTTAATAGAAGATAGAAGAGAAAAATATAATTATAAACCTTCTAAAATTGTAATTGATATTATGAAAGAAGATTGAATTGATATATCTTCTCAAAAAATAAAATTATTAACGGAAGAATTTTGTAATAATTCTGATAAAATTATATTGTTATTAGAACCAGATTTAGAGCAAAAATCAGAATTTTTAATAAATTGAGATAATCCAACTAGTTTTTTGTATCGTAATTATAAAGATAAAATTCAAGTAAAACCCATACAAGATCCATTTTGAGAAACAAACGATAAAGTAAGAATTATTAGAAATGAAATAAAATTTATTATCCATTGAATGATTTGATAATGACTTAATTTTTATATAGTATTTTAATTTTTTTAAGATTGTAAATACTTCTAAATTATAATCTTTCTTAATACTAAAAAATCTTTAAATTTTTACTACCAAAATTATGACAAATAATTTCAAATTAATATGAGATCTTTTGAATAATAATGATGATGATAGCTTACAAAAAGCTAGAGCATTGACAAGGGAAGAGTTAAATAGAATTACTACTAATATTTCTACTCTTTTTTTAGAAAGACAGAAGCTTATGTGATTAATAGCTTCATCAAAAAGAAATAGTGAAGCTATATTACAACTTGATAGAGAATATGAATTAATCTTAAAGTTTTGAGAAATAGCTAATTCTATGTGAGAAGATGAAAGAATGATAGAGATGTTAATATGGCTTATAACTGCTGCTTGAAAAGAAAAACAGAAAAAAATATTAGAAAGAAATAGTGTTTTTGTAAGAGAAGATATTCCAATAGAAAAGCTTAAACAAAATTTGCTTGAATTAACTGAATTAGTAGCTGAAAATTATGATGATTATTGAGAATGATTTGATGCTACAAAAATGGCTAAAGAATTTGAAATGTGATTAATAAAAGATTTAACTTCTTCAATAAGCAATAAAAATTTAGCTTTAGATTTATGATGTGCTAATTGAAAAAATACAAGATTGATAAAAGAACTATGATTTGAAAAAGTGATTTGATATGATATATCTCCAAAAATGTTAGAAATAGCTAAAAGAGATAATTGATTTGGTAATTGTAACTTTTTAGAACAAGATTTATTTGATTGAATCCCTATGGAAGATAATTCTACTGATCTAATTATTTCTAATTTCTGATCTGCAAGTGAAATTAATGAAAATATAATCTCTGAAATAAATAGAGTTTTGAAAACTTGATGAAAAGCATTTTTATCTTTAAAAATGCTTTTATGAATGATTGGTGGCAACCTTGGCAAGGGTCTATAGAAGCAATAATAAATCCTGAAGATAATTTATTAGAGATCCCTATAGTAGATTGATTTAAACATAAAGTATTTAAAATATATGCTAAATCTAAAAGTGATAAAGATATAAAAAAAGATCTAGAATGAACAGATTTAAAATTAGAAAATATTTATAGTCATTCTTTGATTTCTGCTATGATGCCACCTATGTTTTTTGATAAGTCTAAAAGAGAAGATCAATTATTGGAATATGAAAAATATCATTGTAATACAAAGCCTTATTTATGATTTTATTTAGTTGTAATATTAAAAAAAGATTAAATTTATCTTTTACTTTCTCAAAACTACTTCTTCTTCTCAAGTTAAATCTATTAATGTGCTACTTTTTCAACTTAAATTTTCATCATCATCTATTATATAATCAACTTTATCAAGAATTTCTTTAGGAATATTACTTATTTTGATTGCTGGATTTTCTCAAGAAAAATTTACAGATGTTGTAATGAATGGAACTCAAGATTTATTTACTAATTCAGTAAACCAAGAGTTAGGAATCCTTATTCAAACATTATCTTGATTGTTATTTACAAGAGGTGAAATTACACTTTTATCTTTTAATTTAACTATAAAAGAATAAGGTCAAGGTAATTTTTGCTTTATTTTTTCTAGATTTTCTTCTGAAATTTCACAATTTTCCTCTATCCGTTGTATGGAAGGTGCTATTATTAATAATGGTTTATTTTGTCTTTTTTTTATCTCATAAATTTTAGCTATACTTTCATTATTTCTAACATTACATCAAAATCATATTAATGTGTCTGTTGGATATATGAAAATTTTTCATAATTTCATTTCATTTATATAAAAATCTATATTTTTTAGTATTTCTTCTTTTTTTATCATTTCGCTCATTTTTAGCTAATATAAAGCATTTAAAACAACATTATATAAGGTTATTAAAATTGTCAAAACTAAATTTTTTAAAATACTTGATTAGTTTTAAAAATTCATTATTTTATAGTGCATTTATATTAGTATAAATTATATTATAATGTATACACTAACAAGACAGGAAGTTGCAGAGAAACTTGGGATATCAATTCGTAGTGTTGATAGGTATATAAAATCTTGAAAACTTAGATCTCAAAAAAATTGAAAGATTATTTATGTAAATTCACAAGATATGAAACTATTACAATCCGATTGAAAACAAGAACATGAGGTAATTATACCTAAAAAAACAAAGGAAGTTCAAAATGAGGAAGAAATAGAAATCGTTAAAGCAGAAATTTCTCCTTCTAACTGATGAATGTTAGATTTGATATATAGTGATTTAAGAGAAGAAGTTAAAAGAAAAGATGAATTAATTCAAGCATTATCTATACAGATAGGTAGAGCTGAAGAAATAGCGAAAAATTCTATTTCTTTGCCTGAATTTAAAAAATCTCAATATTTACTTGAAGAATCTAAATTTTATCTTTCCAATGAAGTTGATGATTTAAAAAAAGAAAAAAAATATTTAGAAGAAAAACTTAGGTATGAAAAAACTTCAAATGTTATATTAATTGTTTTTACTATTCTTTTACTTTTTATATCTACTTTTATTTGGTTTAGCAGTATCGGATAGATACTTTTTTGTTCTCATAGTTCAATGGATAGAATAACCCCCTCCTAAGGGGTAGATGCAGGTTCGATTCCTGCTGGGGATACCAATTTTTATTTAATTTTTAATTTTATTTTATGGGTGAACACGAAAAAGAACATAAGAAAAAAGATAATAACAGTAATAATTTAATGATTGTTATTATTATTCTTCTTGTTATTATAGCAATTTTAGCATTTTTTGTTTGAAAGAATATTTGAGGTAAAGATTCTTCTTTGGTATCTAATAATTCATCTAATGTTTCTGTTTCTTGATCTTCTACTACTCCTTCAAATTTGTCTGTTACTGTAATTTGAGATAAAAGATGTACTGATTGTAGAACTGATGAATTAGTAAAATGATTGAAAGAAGCTGAAAATGCTTGAAAAGTAAAATTTTTATGAAATGCTAAATTTGAAGTTAAAGATTTTTGAGATAAATGAGTAAAAGAAATGCTAAAGGCTAATGAAATAACTAAATTACCAGCAGTACTTCTAAATAGTAAATCTTGAGAATCTCAATTCGATAATTATTTAAAAGAAACTAAAGCTAAATTATATAGTTTGGAACTATGAGCTAAATTCGATCCTTATGCTGAAATATGTACAAATAATGTTGATGATAATTGAGATAATTTAATCGATTGTCTTGATCCAACTTGTAGTAAAGAGTTTAAGTGTGCTCCAAAAGTAGATAAACCTTTAGCTGAATTATATGTAATGAGTTATTGTCCATATTGACTACAAGCTGAGAAATGATATTTAGAAGTAATGAGTAAACTTTGAAAAGTTGCTGATGTAAAAATTAAATTTGTTCAATATGTAATGCATTGACAAAAGGAAGCTGATGAAAATGTTAAACAACACTGTATACAAGAAGAACAAAATGACAAATACATTACTTATTTAAAATGTTTCTTAGATAAAGAATGAAAATGAGAAGAATGTAAAAAAGAAGCTAAATTAGATGAAAATAAATTAAATTCATGTGTAGATAAAACTAAAAAAGACTTTAAAGTTGATGAATTAATGGCTGATAAATCAAAACAATATCCAGATTTTGATTTAAATAAAGAAAATGCATTAAAAGCTTGAGTTCAATGATCTCCAACTTTTGTTCTTAATTGAATAAAATTAGATGATATATGAAGAGATGCAAAATCTTATGCAGATGCTATTTGTTCAACATTTAAAACTAAACCAAAAGAATGTGAACAACAGTTTCAAAATATAAGTTTTGACCCTATGTTTGGTTTTACTACTTGACAATGAGCTAATCAAGCTAATCCTCAATGTGGAAATTAAAAAATAAATTTTTGTATTGTAAAAAATAAGTTTTTAACTAAAATGTTAAAAACTTATTTTTTTGCTTTTAAAACAACTAAATTTTAATAAATTATGAACTACTCTAAATTTCAAAAAATTATATCTTCTATAGTTTTATTTTGATTTTTTTTCACTTTTATTTTTAGATTTCCTTCAGTTGATTTATTTAATAGTGTTTTTGCTGAGAATAAACAATTTTTTAATATTGTTTCAATAATAGTAGATGAAGAAATTTACCCTGATATAGACGATAAAGTAAAGAGATATGCTACAGATATTCAAAATACAATAGAAAATACAAAAGTTGTAATTTTACCAACTCCTAGAACTGCTTCAGCTTTTGATATTGCTTCATTAAACGAAAATCTTTATTTTGAATGATACAATTGATTAAAAAAAAGTGATTTTTCATCAAAACTTATTTGAACAGTTTTAATTTGAAAATTACCACTCCCTATAGTTTATGATTGAGATAAAAATTCAAAAACTATTTTACCTTATGTTGATTTTGAAGATAAATCATATGTTTATAATCATAAAACTCAAAAATATGAATTATGAAAATCAAACTCAAATTGATTTAAACCAGAAATTTGGCATTGAGTTATTTCACCAAACTCTTGAAATAAGAATGAAGATATACAAGAGATAAAAGATTATTTTGATAAAAATCATAATTTTTATATTTGAGAATGAAATTTTAAAAAGACTAATTGAATTTTAAATTGAAAAAAAGATGACAGTATTCCTACTGATTATGAACCTTATGTTTTTTATTTTGATCAATTTAGAGAATCTCAATCTTTGGTTTACAATTCTTATAAAGCTTATGAATGATATTTAGCAAATAAAGAAGATTTAGTTTATAATAGATTTTCAAAAGAATTAGCTGAAAAGCTAAAAAATGATATTCTTTGAAAAAATAATGATGATATGTCTGCCTTGGTTAAAAAAGTTGACCCTAATTTTGATACTTCTGTTTTTAGTTGAAGTAGTTTATCAACTAAATGAGCTACAGATATACAATCTAGATATATAATAGAAAAATCAGTTAAAAAGTTTTTAGAAGCATTTAATTGACCATCTTTATGAAAAATAACTGAAGATGTCCATAATGCTTGAAGATATAATGGTTCTTGATCAAAAGTTAATGTTGATATGATTCCTACATTGATTTCAGTGCTTGATTCTGTATCAGATGAGGTTGTAAAAAGTGTAAATAATGATTTAGAAGGTTATATAGATAATTTAGTAATGACATGATGATTATCAAGGAAAATAGCTATTCCAACTTCATTAAGTTTTACTCAAAATTGTTGATCAACTTATACAAATTTTTTGTATTGAAAGCAAGCAAAAGATATAACAAATGCTTCAGAATGCAGTATATATTTATGATCTACGACAAATTCTTGAAAATTAGTAGAAGCAAATAGAGGATTAAATTTAAAATTGGTTCAAAACGATGTTTGATTATGTAAAGACAAAATAACTACTGATAGTAATTGAATTATAACTAATTGAATTAATTGATATTGGGCTTGAAATACACCATTGAATATAGATAGTTCTAATTTTTCAAGTTTAAAATTAAGAAATAATGATTTGAAATGATCTATAGTTTCTTTGTTTGATATAAATTGATCAAAAGAAGTCAAAGATAGTTCAAAAAATCCATCTCCACTAAATTGTTTTAGTAATAATTTTATACTTACAAACAAGAATGATTATAATAGTGATGATGAATGTCATAATGTATATAATGTTCCTATTAATTGAACTTGACCTAATAATTGGAATTGTACTACAAATAATGTAAAATGACCTTATAATTTTACATTCAAATGAATTTATGATAATACTCCTCGAAACTCTTGTTTGTATTTAGATTGAAATTTGATTAAATGAAAATGTGAAGATTATAATTACAGTTTCAAAACTATTAATTCTTATATAACACACAAATCTCCAACTTCAGATGAATTAACAAAAGAAGTTAGCTCTTTGGTTACACCTAATTTACCGATTGATAAAGATAGATATATAGATTTTATTTGAGCTAACTGAAATTATGCTAAAATAAATTATCCATATTTATTTAGAGTTATACCAAATCCAGGTGAAGAGTTAAGCTCTTGATCTGTTTCTAAATCTATAAAAAAGACTCTAGATTTAAAATCTAGTCAAATAAATTCTTTAATATCTAATCTAAACCCAACATCACTTACTTGATCTAATTTAGAAATATATAATAAATTAAAAGTTGCAGATTATCCTTCATCATTAAGGGTAAATTTATATGATTATTTAAAAAATAAACCATTAACTAATTATATTATTTGATGAGAAGATAAAAATCTATCATATTATGATACATTGGCTTTTTCTGTATATTGGAACAATCTTCCTAGTGTTTCTGCTAAATACAAGTTTATTTTTGAGAATTATTTATCAGATGAATTTTGATGAAATAATTTAAATTACCACCTTCCTAAAAATAAAAAACAATATGAGATAGCTTATTTATGAGCTCCATGAGATTCAAGTAATATGTATGTTAAGCTTGATCCTGAAGATAAGTGAGAAAACCCTTATAGTGATATAATATCAAAAAATTCTGAGTTAAATACTTTTTTAGCATCTGCAAAAATACAAGGTTCTAGTTCTTCTACTTCATCAGATAGTGGTAATTTTAGATGTTGACCTCCAGAATGAGTTCCTATTTGGCAATGGATGTGAGCTATAAGTTGTCGGTTAAAAGATATGCTTCCACCAAATGTTTGAATATCTTGAGGTTCTTGTTGAGTTAGTTTATTGCCAGACTGAAGTTATCATTTATCAAATTGATATGACCTGTTAAGCAAAGATGAAAAAGATAATTTATTATCTTGTTCTTGAGATATTAACAAAAATTGAATAAATGACTGTACAGAATCAAAATTAATAAATTGAAAACTTGAATTAATTGCTGACTCGTGAATTTATCTTTATAATAAAGGTTGAACACTAAAAGCTAATATTAAAGATAAAGATTGAAATGTAGTAACAATAGATAATAATACAAAAGTAAATTTTGAATTATCAAAAATAAATATAGCTAAGGATTCAACTAAAGAATTTGATGAAACAAATGTCAAAACAATTTTTGATAAAACTACAAAAAATGAACAATCTGAAATTGAAGCTAAAAAGTATTTGAATTTTACAAATTCTTCAATTACAGCAAATGCATGAGTTTCTACAAATTCTTTTTCTACTAAAAATTCTGATGCAAATGTTTATTTCAGTGCTTTTATAGAAATTAAAGATAATACATGAAAATCTAAAATATTACTAAATTCAAATGAAATACTTGTTAAAATCAGATGATGAAATTTATTTTTAGAATCATCCAAACTTACAAATGACAAACTAGAAAATACAACTACTTCTGTATTAGCATCAAATAAAACAAATATTTACTTAATAGACTCTTTTAAAAAATCTATAAATGAGGTAAAAAGTGCTATATCTTCAAATTCATCATCAAAGGAAAAATTAATTTTATCTTTATCTAATCTTAGTGATAAGCAAACAAATTTACCAATTTCATATCCATTAACTATAGGATTATTTTATGGTAATTGAGCTAAAGTATTAGAAGATGTTATTGTTAATTCTACCGAGCTAAACAATTTCAGACCTTTATTTTCTATTACCAAAAGTTGAAATTACAAAATAGAAATAACAGATTCTCTTTGATACAAGGCATACAAGAATATAGATATACTTCCAGATATTCCTCAAAAATTGGATATTAAATTATGAACTACAATTACTCAAGCTGGTTGAAATATAACAACTCATTTGGTTTCTATTTTGGATGCATTTTGAAATATAGTTTCATGAAGTCTATACAATATAGATTTGACTATTAACTGAGATTGAGTTTTGTTTGATGATATAGAGTGAAAAAATTCATCACTCCAAACATTTGAATGATATAGAACATTTAGATTGAAATCAACTGACACAGAAGCTATAAGTACAATTAATTTTAAATTAAAAGATTCCTCTGGAAATATTTTGTTACAAAAAGATCAACAGATTAGAACAATATCAGATATTAAACTTAATTTAATACAAAAGCAAGCAGAAATAAAAGCTTGAACTTGAACTTATGATTTTGATCTAAGTCTTACTGATAAAAATTGAAATATATTAACTTGATTCAATTCTAGAGCATATCTTACAATTAACAAAATTTATTGAACTACAAATGTTCCTTATGTAGATATTATAGATTGAAAAGCTAAAATATCTTTTCAACCAACATGAGTTGCATGACAAAATATCCCAATAGAGTTTCAAGTAGAATGATTAAATGGTATAATAAAAAAGACAATAAATATACTTCCAGATGTTCCTATGAAAATAGATTTGAATTTATCAAAATCTAAAATGGAAGCATCAAATAACGAATCTTCACTTTTAAGTGTAGAATTAAAAGATAGATACTGAAATCTTGTTTTTAATGATAATTCAACTACCTTTAAATTAGATATAGAATGAAATTATAATAATATAATTTCTTCAAATACATGAAGTCAAGTTTCTAATTGATGAAAAGCATATTTCAAAATATTTTGAAAACAAAATCCATGAACAGCATATTTTAAAGTTACTACTGAGCCAAGCATTTCAAACAATAAAGTTGATATTTTTTGACAAGCAGTTTTTGATCAATCTCAATTACAAAGCATATCTTCCTTAATTTTTTCTTCATCTAAACTTACAACTCTTTGAGAAAAATTCTTTTATAATCTTTGAGATTGACAATATAGAAGCAAATTTGAAGATTTAACTTCACTTGAAAATAATGAAGACTACAAAAATTTAAGCGAAGAAACAAAAATTAAAATAAAAGAATTGTGGATAAAAACAAGTAAAATAAGCATTAATTGAATGTCTGAAAATGTTTGAAAAATAGAAACTTTTTACTTTTGGAATAAAGATAAAATAATTTGAAAAAAATATAATTCTTTGTATACAACTCTGTTTTGAGCATCTTATTGAGATATTACTAAACAGGATTATTTAGCATGATCTATACTTTTTGATAAAGATAGTAGATCTTTGGCTGTTACAAGTCTTTTAAATGAACCATTTAATTATAATGATATAATCAATATAAATCCTAATTGAGCTATAAACTCTATTTATAAAGGTTCAGATTTAAGCCAAGATATAGCATATAATGTATGATTTGTTAATGATAAATTAAATTTAGAATTATTTAATGATGCAACAAATGATTATATTTGAAAAGTCCATTATAATTTAGATGATAATTTAGAATTGAAATCTTGTATTTGAACTAATATAGACTTCTCAGATTGTAGCTTTAGTCCGTCAAAAAGTTCAATTCTAATGAAGTCACTAGATAAAGACTATTCATCTTATGTTATAGATTGAAAACTTGTACTTAAAACAAGTTTTTGAAAAAATCTTTTAGAAATAAGTGATAATTGAGAAATAAAAAAACTTTGAAATATAGATTTTGAAGTAGATAAAGATAATAAAAATAAATATTTAGTTTTAAAAATAAAATCTTGAAATTTAGATGTAGCAATATTATGAATAAATTTAGTTGGTTCTCAAATAAATATCACAAAAAATGAATCTATATTTAATAATAATGTAGCTACTTTAAAGAATACAGTTTTAGTTTATATAAAGTCTAATTCTTATAATTCAAGAGATATTTATTCTGATGATAAAAATTACTCTAAGTCTATATATTATAATGATCCTTTTTCATCTTCTAAAAAAGAAAGTAGTGATTATTTTTCAAAAGATAATGACTATGCAATTGAGAATTTTTCATCTCAAGAATGAATTGGTTGGAATACTTGAAATAAATTTCTTCTTTCTTTTTCTGCTTGAGAAAATGTTGGTAATTCTACTAAAAATTATCAAAGTTTTTCCCTTATAAATCTTTGAGATCCAGTATTTTCTCTTAAGTCAATAAAAAAGAAGTTTCCAAATACTACAGATGAAAAGAGTTTTGATGCAACAGTTTGAAAATTAATAAGTAATGACAAAGATATTTTTTGATATAGGACATTTGATTATAATAAGGATGGTAGAAAAGATATACTTCTTATAAAAAATAATTGATATTTAAAATTACTTGAAAACAATAAAAATGATTTTATAGATAAATGAAATTTAGTCTTTATTTCTGATTTATGAGATAAAAATTTAATATTAACATGAGACTTTAATTGAGATTGATATAGTGATATATTTTTTGTTAATGATAAACAAAAACCTTGACTTCTTATTAATTATAACAAACAATTTAAAAGAATTGATGTAAAAAATCAGATAAATCCAAATTGAAAAATAGTTCAAGCAAAAGTATTTGGTATGGACAATGATATAAAAGATGACATTGTTATTTTAGATGATTTTTGATGAATTTACATATTTTATTGAAATAATACATCTTGAAAATTTACTAAAAATGAAGTTTCTAATTCTCATTGACTTAGTTTGAATTGAGAGACTAGAAATGATAATTGACTTGTTTATTTTGATTGATTATATCAGTTTCCAAAGACTTTAGATAAATCAAAAATAATTAATAGTGCTTCATGAATAATTAATACTGGTTCTGGATTAGATGAATGAATTTTAGAATGAGCTATATTTGAAGAAGTATCATATAATACTTGAATTATAGATATATCTTCGGATAATATTTTTTCTTGAATTCAGGATTATAGTGATGTTTCTCCTAAAACTTCAGATATTTCAGAATCTGTTCAAGAAGGTAAAAAAGATTTAAATGACTTAAATGAAAATTATATATCTTATCTTACTTGAACGACTAATGAGATTAATAATGTAAATCAAACTACTTTTGTTAAAAGTGAATATTCTAATTTATATTGATTATCTGTAGAAAAGAATTTTTTACATACTTCTTGATCTAATCTTAAATCTTGAGATACTGTCAAGGTTGAAATAATTTTGACTAATACTTGAACTAAAACTTTAAATAATATAGCATATTTGGAAACCATACCAAGTATATTTAAAATAAATTCAGATTCAATTACTTTTTCTAGTCAAGATATTAAAATAAAAATTAATTGAGTTCCTTGATATGATTTTTTAGCAAATTGATTCTCTTTATCTCCAAATCAAATTGCAAAAATAACATACACAGTAAAGACACTACCTATAAAATACTGATTTTTACAAGTATGACTTTATGAATGATGAGAAGTTTGAGATGATAATTTTTGAGATATAATTCTTAAGCAAAATAATCAGAATTGTGCCCAAGATTCTATAATATATAGATCTTTAAATTCAAGAACTTACGAAGAATGAACAAAAAAATTAAAAGCTGATGAAAATAAAACAAAACTACCAGATTCTATATCAAAAAATGCAATAGATAGTGATGATAATTGAATTCCAGATTACATAGATAAGATTAAATCTAGTACTTGAGAATCACAAAATTATTCGACATGAGCATTAGAAAAAATAAATGAAGATACAGACAAGGACTGAATTCCTAATGTTGAAGATCATTCTCCTAATTTTAATAATGAAAATTGATGATTAATGTGAGCTCTTAGCTCTATAAACCAAAGTGTGGAAGAAATATCAGAATGAATAGATAATACTATAGCATCTCTTTGTAATTGATTCGGTAGTTGTTTTTCTATGCCTATGAACTGGGCCCCTTTAGCTCCTTGATCTGATCCTGTTTTTATGTGAGAAACTATTTGAGACTGATTAAATATAGATGAATGATTACCTATATTTTCGGCACTTACATATATGTACTATTGACCTTATTGTTGAATCTCTGTTTGGCCAATTAGTCCTTTATCTGAGGGATGTAGTCCTAATACATGAGCATGATGACGGTTGTGAACCTCAAGTCAATCTAATTTTTTTAGATTATATATTACACCAACTATAACTTGATCTATGTGAATGGCTGCTTGTTTTGGTTGACCAGCTGATGATGCTTGAGATATAATCCCTGAATGACTTTCTCCACTTGTTCCTTGATGAAATTGTATATATACAGCTATGCCATTACCTTTGTGTACAGATGATTGATCTGAATGAGATGTTTCTTCTATGTGAGTTTCTCAAGTTAGTTGGCAGAGTTCTAGCTCTAATCAATACAATGTAATAAATTGAAATTGTTCAGATTGAAAAAAAGAACAAGTAAAAATAAATCAAGAATTAGCTAGTGAATACATAAAATCAAAAAGAATATACTGATACACTCCTAATTATTCTAGTTATAAAGGTTCTCAAAATACACTTTTTTCTCAAAATAGTCAACCTTTGATTAGTATGAATTGATGATGAGGTTCTGATATGGATTTATCAGTAGATGTTGATATAAAGTCTGCTTTTACATGAGATTTCTCTGATGTTATAAAAATAAAAAATAAAAGAACATTTTCTTTTCCAGATTTTCTTATGAAATGGGTTGAAAGGCAAATAGAAGAAATAGCTAATAAATTAACAGATTTTCCTACAATTTTTGTTGTTATACCAGATTTTAGTTGAATTTTTAACTGAATTGACTGAGAAGTTGATAATTTTTGGGATGATGCTAAAAATATATGAAATAAAATAGAAGAATGAGAAAATTTAGAACAACAAAAAATACAATGAGAAATAGATGATCTTGAAGCTAAAACTAAATGAGCTAATTGTACATGATTTAGTAATAGTATAGATTGTAAAATAGACGATTTAAAAAAACAAAAATTAGGTATTGAAAAAAATATTTCTCCTAAAGCTGTATCTTCAATACAAAATGTTTATGATTTGCTTTCAAATATCCCAATTGTTAACATAAGAACACAAGTAGTGAGTGTAAATATTCCTTGGGTTGACTTAAATACTATTAAAAAAACCAAATTTGATTGGGAGTTAACATATAAACAATGGGAAAAAGAGATATCTAGAGTAGAGACTTTATGGGATTTTGCTACTATGTGTTCATGATATACAAAAAAAGAAGAAATAGAAAAATGTAAACAAGATGTTGATGTATCAAAAAAAATATTAGCAGATGCAAGATGAATGTTATCAACTCTTAGAAAAAATATAGATACATTAGAGAGTTATAAAAATTTTCCTCAAAACATTAATAAAATGTTAACATTTAAGGAAACACGGTTATGACAAATCGTTTGTAATATAGAAACTATTTCTACTGTTACATGATGACGGATTTGAACTAATGGTAAGAGATTTAAAGCTTGGGTTGAATTATATGTTTTGATAAAAGCTATTTTAGAGTCTTGGCAAATACTTATTGATATTTTCAATGATTATCAATCTGAATGTATAGCTTGTGATAATAAAAGGTACACAGCAATGTACTCAATATTAAAGGTTATAGGGATGATTATCCCAGATATTCCTGTAATACAATTTCCTAAGTGGCCAGACATAATTATAGATTTACATAATATTAGATTTTGACTTGAAGTTTATATACCAGATTTTTCTTTTTCTAAAAGACCTATAATACTTCCATGATTACCTAACTTATATTTACCAAATGTTCCAAATCTTTGAATAAAATTACCACAATTACCATTATTACCAGTTCTTTTAGTTCCTAATATGCCAGATTTACCAAGTCTTCCATCTATAAAATTACCAGACTTGCCACCACCACCTAAATTACCAAAAATACTTTGAGCATTTAGCTCTATACTAAATATATTGAAACTTGTTGTTAAAATGATGTGTATTTTACAGAGTCTTCCTTTTGCTCCAGAATGGAGAGTTTGAGATCAAATAGCATACATGACTTCAAGGACTTGATTTAATCCTCTTGATTTTATAGATTTAAGTTTGCCTCAGTTTTCTGTTCCTTTTATAGATGCTATAGAAATAAGCTCTTTTGTTAATTTTGAATTTTGAACAGATTTTATAACAGAAATGGTTAGGAATTCAGTAGCTCCTTTATGAACTTTTACAAATGACATTTCTTCAATGACAAATATCTGACATTCAGATTTGGATTTTAGAGATTATTCTCCTTGAAGTGTAAATGTTGATGTTAATCAAGATTGAACAGTTGATCCAAGAATTTGAATGAATTGAAAAGAATTTATTAAAGTATTAGTTGTTTGATTATCAAAAGAATTTACTAAAATGATTTCTTATATTGAAGAAAATAAAGATATAAAAGTAGATAACAAAGATTTTGTTTCAATTGTTAATTTATCTTTATCTTCAAAAGAAGTTGCTTCAAATCCGAAAACTCAAAAATTAAGAAATTTATGGAGCGAAGTTTGAAACTTAACTTATTCTAAAGAAGATAAAAAAATAGCTGAACTACAAAAAAATAATGGAGAAAAATTCAGAGTCTTAAAAGATATTTTAAATCAAGAAATAGAAGATACAAAAGACATGAAAAAAAGTCTAGAAAAAAATATTATAAAAGACGAATGAATTTTTAAAAATATTTCAACTGAAAGTGAAATAAAATCTAAGATAGATGTTTATAATGAAAGATTAAGACCATATAACTATAATTTCGTTAAATCTGCTGTAAATCTAAAAAATCCTTGAAATAAAAATAAAGAAAGAGAAGAATTAAAAGCTAAATGAAATGAAGTTATAAAACAAGTTAATTCTTGAATCGAGAGCTTTACTAATAAATTATCAAATAATGAAATTATAAACGATAAATTACTTTCTTTAAATACAAATAATTCCAGCAGTAAACTATTATCTGCAACTATACCAAGTACTCCAGTAACTCCTACTTCTACAGCTAATCCTGATTATTGATATAATTACAAGTGATTATATATAGTTGAAGATAGTAAAAGTTATAGACTTTTTGATTATACATCTGAATTAACTTGAGATGAAGAAACTACTCTTATAGATTACGATTTAGATACAGATCAAGATTTACTTTATATGGTAAATAATGAGTTATTTTTAAAACAAAACTTAAAAATTAATCCTACAAATACAAATTATATTACAGATTCTCCTTTAGTTTTACCTTCTAATAAAAATAAATTTTTTAACGAAAGTAATAGTTATATTGAAGCAGTAAATTATTTTAAACAATCACAAGTTTCTAATTGATCTATTAATTTATCTTTTGAATCTTCTAGTGATGAAACAGTTAATAATTATAGAATAGAAAGTTATAAAACTATAGATAAATCTGATAATGATTGAAATAGTAATTATGAACTAAAGAATATAAAAAAATCTATAATAGATTGATTTAGTTCTATAAAAGATATTACTATTTCAACTCAAAATGAGCAGTATACAATAAGAAACAACTTGTGATATATAAGTGATATTTGAGCTACTACTTGACTTAAATTAACTACAAAATCTCTAATAGATATAAAAACCGATATTTCAAATAATGTAATTGTTAATTTACTTGCTTGAAGTTCTCTATATGCTGGTTGAGAAAATTTTAAAATAAATTATTATGAATCTTGAGATGAAACTAATTTAAAAACTATAACAGTTCAAAAATATCAAAATATAGATTTTAACAAAGATATAAAGATAGTTTGAATTAGTTGAGATGCATTTATAGAATGAACTTGAGATGTTATATTAAATGATTTGTTTATAAGAACATACTATAAAAAACCTATTTTTCCATGAACTAAACTAGAATTTCTTGAATCTGAAAAAAGTATGCAACTAAATGAAAAATCTCATATAGATTTAACATATTATGATAGCTCTACTTTGTGATTAGATTTTAGAGAATTTAGTGATTATACTTTGTATGATTTATGAGATAGATGAGATGAATATTCTTTAACATTACCAAAAGAAAATTGATTTAATTATGCTAAGATAATTTCATTTAAAAATGATATATATTCAACTAAATCAAATCAAGAATTAGTTTCTCCTCAACTAGAAGCAGATAAAAACCCACCAGAACTAACAATTACTTCTCCTATAAGAATACCTGTTTATCAGAAAAAAATGGTTAATCTAACTCCATATATATATGAAGATTCTGGTTTAAATAGTATAATAACTTCTTATGTTGACCTTGATTTAAGTATAGATTCTGACAATGATTGAGACCCTAAAAATGATATAGATTCTACTTGAGCAGTTTTGAAAAGAAGTGAAAAAGCCATACAAATTGAATTTTGAGAATTTTCTAAACCAGAAAATAAAAATATATGAATCACTTTAATTGATATGAATTGAAATATTTGATTCAAAGAAGTTCCTTTTGAAGTTTATTCTCCAATTCCTGAAATAGAAACATATATTGACCAAAAAGTAAAATGAAGTATATGAGAAGAATTAAACAAAGAACCAATAGATTTATATAGATATAGATGATGAACTTTGAAAAAGTTAAATGAAAATAATTCAATAACTATTTCTTGAAATTATAAATTTGATACTACGGGGACTTCTAGTTGATTAATTTTATCTAAATCTTGAGTTACTGTAGCTATAATAGATGAATATACTTGAAGGATTAAATTAGAAGATGAATCAAAAACAAAAATAAAAGTTAATTATACTTGAAAATATCCTGAATTAATAGTTAACTATAATTCAGAAGATATTTATTCTCAATTTATAAAATTTATTAAAGATTTACCAATCGAAATAGTTTCAAGTTTTGATTCTATGACTCAGGAATGAATATATGTTAAGAATAATTATTCTTCAAAATATAATAGTTACATTATTCCAAAATGAGTTGTTTATAATCCTTGAACTTTTGTGATTTATAAGAAATGAGATGCTAGTGATACTCCTTTGATTTCTATATTTCCAGATTGAAGAATTAATCTAGTTTGAGATTTATATTATTTTGATTATGAAAATTTTTGAAATTATATAGTTTTGAATCTAAAAGAGAAATCTTCTAAAAAATCTATAGCACAAATATTATTTAATGTAAATTGAAGTTATATTATGAAATAGCTAAAAAAACAAGTAAATTACTAATTTACTTGTTTTTTTTGTATTAAAAAAATAAAACTTTACATAAAACACTTTATATATATACTATGTTAGCCAAGATTCTAAGTCCTTTATTCTCAATTAACTCCCATTATTTACTTAATATAGAGCGGTTTTATAACCGTATCGCTCTTTTATGTAAATAACTGAGAGGATTGAGAATCTTGGCGGAAACTCAAAAACAACGGAAGTAAAACCGCTCTTTTTGATTATTCCGCCTTATATATATTTTTTTCTTGGCATTAATTTTATTTATTAATGCTTTTTATTATGAAAAAAGGTTTTACACTAGTTGAACTAATAGTAGTAATTACTATATTAGCAATATTATGAACAATATGATTTTTAGCAATGCAGTGATATAGTAGTAATGCTCGTGATAGTGTGCGAACAACGGACTTATCAAATATAGAAAAAAGCTTTGAGTTATTCATGATAAAAACATGAATATATCCAAATCCATCTAACTCAGTATCAGTAACTTATTCTTGATGATTAGCATGGAAGCAATGAACTTTTTGAAAAGAACCTTTTGTACAGTTATGAAATATAAGTAAAATACCGTTAGATCCATTAACTACTAATGAATATACATATTCAGTAACATCAAATAAGACTGAATACCAATTATCAGCTGTTTATGAATGACAAATATCTAAAAATATATTAATATTAGATAAAACTTATGCAGATTGAAAATTATCCTGAATAACAAAAATTGTTTGAACATATAATTGAACACAACTATTTGTTAATACATGATCATATGATTTTACTGTATTTAGTCCATCAATAATATGCTCAGATTTATCAGATCTAGATTTACAATGAATAATTACAAATAATAGATTGGCATTAAATTGAAACAGTAAATTACCATATAGTTATAAAAATTCATCATTTAAAGATGAAGATATATTTCTTAATATATGAAATATATTAATATCAACATGAAGTTTATCAGATTTAAAATCTAATAATCAAATTTGAAAAGATTTAAGAAAAGAGTATTTAACAAATATACAGAATGTATTAAGTTGAAGTGTTCTTGAAAATAACTATTATGAAGTTATGAGTCTTGATACAAGTAATCCTTCTAATGATAATAAAGTGGATGCATTGACTCTAAATATAATAAAATGAAAATGGACAAGTTGAAAAAATATTGTTATTGCATCTAATAAACCAACAGCATTTTGACCTTGTTTGTTCTGATCTTGATCTGGTTCTATTTTTTGAGCTTGTTCTTTATAATTAAAGTTATTAAATTATTTTATATTATTACTAATTTTTATATGAAAAAAACATTAACACAAAATTTAAGTAAATATTTTTTTACTTTTATGGCTACAACTGCTTTTACTATACTTTGAGTACAAGCATGGCAATGACTTACTGCAGAGAATTGAGATACTTTAGATTACAATAAATGGAATCAGCTTGTAAATACAGTTCAGAGTGGTAGAATACCTTGAGAAGTAGTAGCTTTTAATCTATCATCTTGTCCTACTGGATGGACTGAATATACTACTGCAAGATGAAGAACTATAATAGGTGTATGAAATGGAGTGGGTCTAACTAGTAGAAGTATCGGTGAAACTTGATGATGAGAAGGGGCACCAATACTTAATGGTACTCTTCAATCTATTCTATATGCAACTAGTAAAGGGCCTTGAAGTTCAGCTCCGTCCAGCAATGCAACGATTTGTAACACTGGAACAGGTGGACCATCAGGTGCTATGTATCTTGCTACTACAGGTCCAGCAACTGATTTGGTTCCTTTGAATGAAGCTAGTGTAGCTACATCATTCATTCCTAATTCAGGTGCATCAGCTGATAATATGCAACCTTATGTTGCTTTGCTTTATTGTGTAAAAAATTAATTTAGTAAAAAAGCTTGTAGTATAAAATACTATAAAACAATAATAAGACTTACCTAAAACCTGAAATTCAGGTTTTTTTATAATCTTACTAAAGTATAATAATATAATTAATCGTTAAAATTTGCAATTTGAATAAAATCAGATTTTTTATGAAATTACTTTCTTAAATATTATTTTGTATTTTTTATAAAATAAGTATGATAATAAAAATTTTAAAATTAATTTAAATAATTATGGATAATTCTACAATTGAAGCATTAAAAAATGTTTGATTTACTTATGAAGAAATACAAGATTTAATAGAATCAGAAAAAGATATAGAAAATGGATTAGTTTATGATTTTGAAACAGTAAAACAATTTTCTAGAAAAGAATTATTTTCTAATTCAAATTATGTATGAATAAAGTAATTTTTTCAAAAAAATCAAAATTACAAATTTCTTGAATTTGACAATATATAGCACAAGATAACTTATTTTATGCAAATGAAGTTTTAAATAAAATCTATAATAGTATTCATACAATTTCAATTTATCCAAATATTTGAAGAAAGATGATGAATATAGTCAAATAGTAGAACCAATTTATAGATTTAAAATAGTTTACAAAATAAAACAAAATATTATTTACATTATGTGAGTTTATAGAGAACAAAAAAGTTGGAAGTAAAGGTTTAGTTGTTTCAACCACCCCGGTCTAAAGACACGGGGCTTTTATTTTGAATTTAAATTACTATATAGATATTTCTTCACCAACACAATCTTCTTTTCACTGATTTTCTACAT
>Ga0172373_10001878_pt1 | contig 33231 bp, 36 predicted proteins | sample Lak10m_2_FD_114546 | JGI IMG/M metagenome (GOLD analysis project Ga0172373, IMG submission 114546) | Freshwater microbial communities from Kabuno Bay, South-Kivu, Congo - kab_092012_10m | ecosystem: Environmental > Aquatic > Freshwater > Lake | place: Democratic Republic of the Congo...
CCAAGGATTGTCGGTCGGTATATTTTTGAACATCCGGCGCTTCTTGGTGTTTTAGATAAACTAGCCGAGTCTGATTGGCTGTGGGATCGCAGGATTTCTATTTTGAGTACCCTTTATTTTATTGTTGAGGGCAATGACCCAATACCGACTCTTAAAATTGCTAAGAAATTGCTGCCGGATAATCATGAGTTAATTCAAAAAGCCAGTGGCTGGATGTTAAGAGAGCTAGGTAAAAGAATTGATGAAAAAATGCTGATAGATTTTTTGCGCGAGAATTACGATGTCCTACCTAGAACGACTCTAAGATATGCTATCGAAAAGTTTAATTCTCGAACTAAAAAACGTTTTTTGGCTGGTGATTTTAGTCAGTAACTGTTAGGCCGGTCAATCTGTTGATTAAGTGCCAGGTTCCGTCGGTGGTTTTTAGATAAGCGTCGATTCGGTATGTGTCTGCGCCATGTAAATATCTACCACCATGTAGATAGCTAATCGAAGCAACAACATTCTCGCCTGCTACGTGAACCGTATTATCTGTTGTATAGGATTTTGTAGTCATGTTATTTTCATCGCAGACTTCCATGGTTGTTCCAAATCCGGTCATGTATGACTTATCTTCTTTTTCGATACGAGAATACACGCTATTTTTTTCAGTCTTATTTTTTATGCCGTTATATGAAAAAGTCCGAGCATTGTTGGCGTGGTCAATGTCTGGTGATGATGATTCAAGAGGTGCGGCATAGATTGTTGATTTCCAGCCGTTTACCATTTTTGGCGTATCATTAACGGTGCTTGTGCATTTTGATAGCACGATTCCGTCGGCACTTTTTTCGGTATCTTGGTTTGCAGTATCGGCTAGAATTACCCTAAAAGACACTAAAGCCGATAGCGCAAAAGATATGGCGAGCGCTATGAAATAGGTTCCTGCAACTTTTGCAGATGGTTTAACAAAGAACACCAGGAATAGAATGAGCCATAAAAGCAAAATAATCCAAAAACCAATAACAAAACCAAGTTTTATCACTCCGGTGATTATGCTTGCCAGCGCGATGACAATAAATAAAATTAATCTATTTTTAGTGTCAAGATACGATTTACCCATTTTTCTTAACTCCCAATTAGTGTTTACTATTATATAACTTAATGACAATTTCGCGCAGTCATTTAGGATTGTTATTTCGTACAAAATAAACCATAATAGATAAAAAGTTATTTTAAATAAGGGATAATAAATGGGGCACTTTTCTTTAGGTACAATAGTTTACATAATTATTGGTGTGATTGTGGCAAATAACTTCGGTTATCTGGCCGATTTCTCAACGCTACCGCATATTGCGTCGGCAGCTCTCGCTGTTGCTTTATGGCCATTATTGTTCTTAGGAATTACACTTCACGTTGTGTTTTAATCAAAGAATCAGCTCCCAGGTCAGGAGCTGATTTTGGTGTGAGGGTTAGATTAGTAACTAGTTATTTAGCACGTTAATATCTGAAGCTGTTATGGTGGTGTCGGACAGGTCGCCGTACACGACTACGCTATCGTTAACCGCGACTTTATTATCGCTAGTGTTATAGTCAGTGTTGCTGTCGGTCTTAACGGTATATTGCTTGCCGTGTCCAGCGATTACGAAACTGTCGGTACCGGTTGATATGACAACGCCCGATATTCTATCGCTATCATCATCTGTTAGGGGCCCAAAACCGTGCATCATTCTGCCGCCTTCATCACTACCTCTTTGGCCTCGCCCGATATCGACTATCGAAAAGTCAACATCGCGATTGGCTTGAGCAAAGTGCCTACTAAAAATATAAGCATGGGTTGCTAACGTAAATAGTGATATTAACACAACCAAACTAGCAGTTGTGATTAAAAATACATTTAATCCATTAAGTTTTTTCTTGTTTTGGCTTTGTTCTGGTTTATCAACATCGCCAGAGTTCTCTTCGTGTTTTATCATAATTTTATTCCTTTCTTGTAATTAGAATACTAACCGAATATTAAAAGAAGCTTAGTAAATGCAAAAAGGCTATAATTGTAATATGACACGACGGTTTTTGTGGTTTTTGAGCGCGTTCGTCTTGACTATATTCGTGATTAATTGGGCTGGTTTTGTTAAGAGTAGTATCGATAACTTGCCAACTGTGCCGTTAATCTATCAAGCAAAAGCTTCGGAATATGATAAAGCTTTCGCAAGAATGTCGTTAAAAGAACAGGTCGCTAGTTTATTTATATTCCATAAGTCTGGCTATAATAAAATCGATCTAAAAAAATACGTTGATACATATAAGCCGGGTGGCTTGATTTTAATGGGCGATAATATACCATCTGGTCAAACAGATTTAAAAGATATGATTAGTTATATTCAATCGGAATCCGAGTATCCTCTTCTTATTGCTATTGATCAAGAAGGTGGAGTAGTTAAGCGGATTGAGTCTGATAATTTTTTGGCACCAACTGATCTTCAGTATTATCAACCGAGCGTCACAAAAGATAACTTTAAAAATCGATCAAAAATCCTGAAAGATTTAGGTATAAATCTTAATTTTGGCATAGTTGCCGATGCTACTTACAATCAAAATTCGTTTATATATTTAAGAACGTTCGGCGGCAATTATACGGAGGTTTCAAAACGCGTGGCCGAAGCGGCTATTGGATCAAAAGGTTTAACTTTAACGACTTTGAAGCACTTTCCTGGTCACGGTGAGACTAGCTATGATTCGCATAATTTAATTCCAGAAACAGATATTAGCCATGATTTATGGAAGAGTACCGACGCCTTGCCTTTTGTGGCTGGCATAAACTCTGGCGCAGATTTTGTGATGTTTGGACATTTAATTTATAGCCAAGTTGACTCATTGCCGGCTAGCCTGTCGCAAAAATGGCACCAAAAATTAAACGAACTTGGTTTTGATGGCCTAACTATTACTGACGACATGATAATGTTGCAACAGTCTGGCGACGATCGCTATCAAGACCCGATAAAAAATACTATTAGGGCTATTAATGCCGGCAATACGATGATTTTGTTTGTTTTAGATAATGGTGGTGTTTCAAGCATCGAGCCAGATACCATAATTAATGGCGTGCTAAAAGCAATAGACAGTGGCAAGATTGATAAAAAAATAATTGAAAAAAATGCCCGCCAAGTTTTTAGACTACGTTATGACTTAACGGACATTTTGAAAGACTAGATTATTCGGCGTCGCTGTCGAAGTTCAGGACTTTCCATTCGTTGTTTTCGTTAACCAAGTTAACGGTGAATATATATGTTCGACTGTCGTTACCTTTGATTTTATAAACAATCTTGGCAGTAGCATTGCTACCAGTTTCGGCACTGACTTCTTTACTTTGAACTTCCATTGCGCCAGATAGTATTGGCCCAATTTGATCAACGATTTGCTCAAATTGGCTTTCGTTAACTACCGCTTTGGCATCTCTCGAGAACATGCTATATGCGGTTGCGGCGTTAACATTTCTTATGCTGTATACAAATCGATCACTAGCTGATAATGGAGCGCTGGTTGCCATATTAGCGATAACAACTAGGGCTAGAATGACTAAGGCAATCGAGCCAAATATAACTCCAAGTTTCTTTTTTAAGCTCCACTTCTTCTTTTTTGGTTTTTCAGAAGAAGTTTCCGTATTTGGTTTATTGTTGACATTGTCCATAACTATCCCCCTCTACTTTATAGCTCAATTATACACCAGAGTTAGATAATAAATATCAAAAAAACGAGCAGGATATAAAGCGTCCTGCTCGTGCGCGTTGAACCTTAGGCTAGATTTTTTCGTTTTTTCTTAACGAAATAAACGTAACGTTCGATGACGTCGGTTCCTCTTGGTTCATAGAGATCATAGCATCGGCCATCAGCGTGTAGATAGGTCTGAATCTCCTCACCTACTATTACTGCATAATGACTGATGCTTTCGATATCTATCCAGCCATGACAGTGGCCGCACTGTTGATAGTTATTCATAGCGACACCTCTGTAGAAATGGGGGACGATTTTAGTTATATCACTATGTTATTTGTTTTGCAACAAAGTTATATAATCAGATTTTAACTAATTTTTCACAAACTTCGTAAAGGGCTTGAGCTGATCTAGACCAAGCAAAGTTTTCGGCCTGTTTGTGGCCTTTCTTGATGAGGTCGTCAAAAACTTCTTTATTCTCTAGCTTTAGGACTTGTTCGGCAAATTGTTTAGCATTATCGGCTTCAAAAAATAGCGCACCGTCGGCTGCGACTTCATGAAAGATCTCAAGATCATTAAGTATAACTGGCGTCCCTAATGTTTGAGCTTCGACTATTGGTAGACCAAAACCTTCGACTTTTGAACCAGTAGCTAGACAGGCGGCGTCGTTCAATAGTTTTATGTACTCTTCGTCAGTTGTGCCATTGTGAAATGTTACGTTGCAACCTGTTGGAATGAGTTTTTCGAGCTCAGTTTGTCGATTTGGCGCGATTTTACTTAAAAGATGTAAGTTGTAATCATGTGGCAAATACTCAAGGCCTTTTATTAGTACCTCAACGTTTTTATATGGCATAAATGAGCCCATGTATATGATGTTTTTAGTTCGTTTTTCGACTGGTTTTATTTTAGATAAGTCTAGACTTGAAGCGTTGTATACAACAACGATATCGCGATCGGTTAAATGCATCTCAGTGATGAATTTTTTAGAGTTGTGGCTAACGGTACCAACGTAATCGGCATGATTAAGTAACCATCTCTGAGGCCAGTGGACGCTATGAAACAGGCGCCAAATAATTCTTATCCATTGCGGTAAATTGGTTGGCGGTTTGGGGAATCGATAATAAATAATATCTTGCAATGTTAAGATGAGCTTATATTTTCGGCCCCAGTTGCCCATAATTTGAAGAGGGCTAAAAACAACATCGGCACCTAATTTGTTAAGTCGTTTAGCGACAAAAAATTCGCTGAATGAAATTGGATTATTGATTATTTGGTAAGGTATATCACTAGGCAAAAGATTAAGTTGTCGTTTATCGTGAATCAGTATGGTTATTGGTATGTTAGCGTCTTTAAAACCTTGCACTACACCGGATGTATAGCGACTGATTCCGTCGTGATAATCGGTTCTCACCCACCTGGCATCAATAAATATATTCATAAAATTTATTGTAACACGCCTATCTGATAAACGGTTATGTTATACTGAAAAAAGATTTATGACATCTATAATAAAGAGACGCTTTTTGAGAATATGCAATTTTACTTATAGCAATATAGCTAAGCCGTTATTGTTTTTGATATCACCAGATCAGGCCCATCATGCGATGATTATTTTAACCTCATTTTTGGGAAGATTGGGTTTTGTTAGAGCTTTGGTCAAAATGCTATTTTATATAAAACCGGCCGAAAGCCTCAAACAAAATCTAAACGGAATTGATTTTAATAGCCCAGTAGGCCTATCGGCCGGGTTTGATAAAAACGGAGAGATTATGCCTATGGTCAGCCGACTGGGTTTTGGTTTTGGAACGGTCGGTTCAGTTACGGCAAAGGTTTGCTCCGGTAATCCAAAACCTTGGTTTTATCGCTTACCGAAGTCAAAATCGTTAGTTGTAAATGCTGGTCTTGCTAATCATGGCGCAAAAGTAATTATCAATAGATTGCGTGGTTATAATAAGCGAGAACTTAAAACTGATTTTCCGATTGTTTTGTCGGTGGCTAAAACCAATAGCCGATTAGTTGTGTCTATAAGCGATGGTATTGGCGACTACCTTTCAACTATCAAACAAGCTCGTAAAATTTCGTGCATCAAGTTGATTGAGCTTAATATATCTTGCCCTAACGCTTACGGTGGCGAACCTTTTACTACACCAAGTCGCCTTAGACAATTGTTAAAAGCTGTAATGTCTACGAAACCAAGCCAACCAATTACTATTAAGATGCCGATTGATCTTGAGTGGGGTGATTTTAAGCAGTTGCTCGATGTAGCTGTGGCATACAATGTAAGATTTGTAACTATTTCGAACTTATACAAAGATCGCAGATCCGCCCATCTTAAAGATGTTTTACCTGATAGTGTTAAGGGAAACTTAAGTGGTCGTCCGACTTGGGAGAAGAGTAACTTTTTGATTAGAAAGACCTATCTCGAATACAATGATAAGTTAACGATTATTGGTGTTGGCGGGATCTTTAACGCTAACGACGCTTATAAAAAAATTAGATTTGGCGCGAGCTTGGTTGAGATAATAACCGGTGTGATTTTTTGTGGTCCGCAACTGGCGTCCGAGATAACTAGCGACCTTGGATTATTGTTAAAAAATGACGGTTTTAGTCATATCAATCAGGCAGTTGGTATTGATGCAAAGAAGCGACTTAAGTAGTATAATAGCTATGTAAATGTAATCACGAGGAATAGTCTATGAAACGTAGTTATTGGATGATTGCAATCTCTTTACTGGCATTACTGATTATTGGCGCAGTGGTGGCGATGATGATCATAAGTGTTCCAAAAGCCGGTGCTCCGTCAGGCGAACAGCCAAAAACGACAACTGGTCCACTCGCGCTTTATTTTGTTGCTGTCGATGATAATGGTGAATCTGGAAAAGCTATCGGTTGCGGTGACAGTGCTATTTTAGTTACGACTGAAGAAGTTACGACTGAGGACGTAATTAAGTCGACTTTTGAAAGACTACTTTCGAATCACAACCAGTATTACGGTGATTCTGGGCTTTATAACACTTTATATAATTCAAACTTGAGCTATATCTCAAGCACGATCGTTGACAATAAACTTACGGTAAGATTATCTGGTAATCTGAGCCTTGGTGGTGTTTGTGATAATCCTAGGGTCGAAGCCCAACTTGAAATGACTGCCCAAGCCGCTTCAGGCTTAAATAATGTCGAAATATTCATTAACGACAAGTCATTGGACGAAATTTTGTCTTTGAAATAATTTATAAAAATATCAATACTTGACGCCCATTAGCTGAAGCAAGATATACTTAGTATAGTCATGTAAGTACTGGTAATCACCTTTCCACTTACAGGCTTTTTAGCCAAAATACGTTGTCATACTCGTTACGAGCCAATGATAAACGACATAAATTTAAGTAATTTTCAGTAAACAGAATCGCAAATATCAACGGTTTTGCATTCCTCTCTGAATTGCTCTTCCTAATCCGTTAACTGGTATAAACAATTATTCCGGTGTCTTTTTTATAAACTTATGGAGGATTTTGACTATGAAAAAAGTAGATGTAAATGAGCAGATAGTAGTAACTTCAATGGGTTTTAGGAAAAACCTCGCAACCTACCCAAGACGAATTGAGTATAAGGGCGCAACACTTAGTTTTATGGATGCAGGTCTTAGGTGCTTAATTCGACAAGGTAATCGAATCGCTGAGATTTTAACTTTATCTGATGGACAGTCTGACTATAAATTAAGAAGTGACAACCAGGGTTTGACATGGACTCTAATAAGTATCATGTCGTAATTTTGTACAATTTTAACAAAACGGCAACGGCTAAAATATGCGAATCAAAATTAAGCAATTTAACTCGTTGCCGTTTTTGTTTTCAATCGTATCTCGCAGTGTTTTTCCCAAGAGGTTTTGCCCTAAAGGGCTATTAGTTGAAATCCTACCGTCGCTTGGGTTAGCTTCGACGCTATCAACTAATTTGTAGCGAAATAGGTGGCCATGTCTGTCAATCAAATCAACAACTGAGCCCAAAATTACACGCAGACTGTCTCTTTTTGATGGAAGAAGTTTAGTATGACTAAGTTGATAGTGTTTTTCTGATAACTCAGATTCTAGACTCTCAAGATTTATAAGTTTTTCGGCTCGAATCAAGCGATTCTCGCGGTCTTGGGTTTTGTCGAGATCGCGAAGTTCGAGCAGTGTTCGATTTTTGTCGCGTTCGAGCTGAACAATATGTTTCTTGAGCTCTTTAAAGCCTTTTTTACTTAGTAACAACGTTTCGTAGTTGGTGGTGTTCATATTGAATCCTCCTTCTTGTGACTTATGTGTCGTAGACTAATACTAATAAACCAAGCTTAAATAATACTTAAGCTTGATTAAAAAATGTTGTAAAAATTTTGACTGTCTATCATATATAATATGAATAAGGCTGATATGAAAGATATATTGAAGATACTGATTAGAAACTTTACTTCTCCGATAGTTATTGCAATTTTGTTACTAGCATCAGTTTTGTTGATATTAAACGAACAACGTGACGCCTGGTTTTTGTCGGTAGTTATTACCATTAATACTTTAATTGCTGTTGTTCAAGAAATACGTGCTAGTCTAGCTTTGAAAAAATTAGAATTAATGAGTTCCCCGCGGGCGCGAGTTTTACTACCAAATGGCAAAACTAAAGACGTAATGTTTAACCAACTCGTGGTTGGCGATGTGATAAAAATCATGATGGGTGATGAAGTTCCAGCTGACTGTCAGATATTATCTTCAAGCGGCATGGAGGTTGATGAAAGTATTATGACTGGCGAATCGGCTCCGATAGATAAAACTTCAAGCGCGATTATTTATGCTGCCAGTCAAGTTGTTTCAGGTAGTGCTGAAGCTCAGGTTATTGCAGTTGGTGCGAACACCAGGGTTGGCACTATGACTGCTAAATTAAAAAGTTATAAACCAGAATTAACACCAATGCAGCGTGAAATAGCCAGGGCGATATCATTCTTAACCTATGGTGCGATTATCTTGGCGATTATGATAGTCGCAATTTACTCTCTGAACGGTGAAACGGCAGTCAAGACCTTTAAGACTGTTACTTCGGCTGCAGTAACGGTTGTACCAGAAGGTTTGCTGCTAGCAAGCTCAATGCTGCTTGCTTTTGGATCGTTAAAATTGGCGGCCGCAAAAGTTTTACCACAGAAGATATCGGCGATTGAAGCTATGGCACAACTAAATGTGCTTTGCGTTGACAAAACCGGCACATTAACTGATGAAAAGATTGTTTTTGAGAAGCTTGAAGTTATTGATTCGAATGTCGAAAATTTACCGGAATTGGTGGCAATTGCCGCCAAGGAAACATCAAACGGAAGTTCGACAAGCAACTCGATTATTGATGCGTTAAAAACCTCTTCAGATTATAAGATTTTAGAAACTCTTCCCTTTTCTTCAGCTCGAAAGATGAGTGGCGTAAAGATTAGTTTGAATAAAAAAGTAGTCAGTTTGATTATTGGAGCTCCAGAATACATTGCGAAAATCGCCACAGTCAGTAATGAAACGCAAAAACAAGTAGATAAGCTCACAAGTGTTGGTAAAAGGGTTCTTTTGGTGTCAATCATTGAGGATAGCCAATTATCAATCAAAAAGTTAGATAGTATTTGTGGACATGCTGTCGGCTATATTGTGTTAGCAAATGAACTTCGTCAGGGCGTAACGCAAACCGTTGAGTTTTTACAAAAGAATGGTGTTGAAATTAAGGTTATAAGTGGTGACAATCTAAAAACAGTTAGCTATATAGCAAAAAAAGCTGGCATAAAAAATTATGACAAGGTGATAACTGGTATTGATCTTCAGGCAATCAGCGATAATAATTGGGATAAAACCGTTCAGGGTACAACAATTTTTGCTCGAGTTTTGCCGGAACAAAAAGAAAGACTGATCGAAACCTACAAAAAGCTTGGTTATTATACCGGTATGGTCGGCGATGGCGTCAACGATGCTCTGGCCTTGAAAAAATCAGATTTTGGTGTAGCGATGTACGCTGGCGCTTCGGCTTCAAGAAGAGTGGCCGACGTTGTTATTTTGGATAATTCATTCAACTCATTACCGCTAGGTATGAAGCTGGGTAATCGAATCATGCAAGCTATCGAAATGATTGCCACATTATTCTTCCACAAGATTATTTTTGGTGTTGTGCTTTTGCTATCAACGATCTTGATTGGCTTAGTTTATCCTTTTGAACCACGACATGTGACTTTTATGAATATATTCTTGGTTACTATTCCTACTATACTTTGGACGTTGTTGCCGCCAATTCCCAAGCACCGTCTTAGTCCAAAGCGCTTTTGGCACATGACTTTAATGTCGGTGGCGCCGATTGCCTTCATGTCGGGATTAATGGTTGCGATTAGTTATGTATTTTTGTCGATATTGCATCCTGGCGACGCAACGGGCGTATCTACAACCACTGTTATGATTGCGACGTTTTTTGGTATTTATTTAGTATTCTTGGTGCCAAAGATGTTTGAAATAAAGAATAACCGCAAAGCTAGAATTGCGCGCATTTTGTATGTTTTGTTGGTTGTTGCAGTTATGTTGCCAAGCTTTGGCTTTGGTTTTATCAGAGAATTCTTTAATTTCTCAACTCCAGCCTGGCATAGTGCCTGGCCATTAATGGTGGTTATTATTGGCGTAGCAGTTATTCAGTGGAAATTGGCAGTCATGGCTGGAAAACGTCTTGAGAAATCATAGTTTGCTTAAGACTGAGTTTTGGCTGATTTTAGCGGTAGAGTGAATGTAAATGTCGTTAGCTCGTTTGGGGTGCTGCTGACCGATAAACCGCCTTTGTGTAGCTCAATTATTTTTTTAGCAAGTGCCAAACCTAAGCCATAGCCTTTCATGTGGCCATTGGATCTAGAGTTGTCGGCTCGATAAAAACGGTCAAATATATGGGGTAGCTTTTCAGCTTTTATGCCTTTGCCGGTATTTGAAATTTCGAATTTTGCCAAACCATTTGACTTAGATATTTTTATGTTTATAACTGATTCTTTAGGACTATAAAGAATAGCGTTGTCGATTAGTATCTTTGTCAGCTCGGCGAGGCTAGTTTCGTTTCCAATAACAATTGTCTTGTTCGGGTTATTCAACTTGATACGTTTTGCAAGATTGCCAAAGTTTTTAATCGTTTCTTTTGTAATCAAGTTTAGGTCGATTGGTTCAAATTTGATTTTCTCATGCTCTAGCTTCGAGAGTCGTAATAACATTTCGGCTAGTTTAGACAGTTTGTCAACCTCTTCGATATTGCTTCGCAATACATTCTTTAGCTCTTCTTTCGTAGAATTTTCGTCCATAAGGGCAACCTCTAACTCGGCTTTCATGACGGCTAACGGGGTTCTTAACTCGTGGCTGGCATCACTTGTAAAGCGTGACTGAGCTTCATGGGCTTCTTCAATTGGCTTAAGGTGTCGTTTGGCTAGTAAATAACTTCCGATACCACCAGTCACTAAAACAAATAAATTGACGTAAACAAGTCCAGTAGCTATGTTAGCTTGAGATTTTGCTTCTTCGGCTGCCCTTAAGTTAGCACCGATTCTAAACATTGGTAAGCCTAAAATATTGTCATTTTGTAAGCTATTTTGAAACTTTTCCAAGCGACTACTTACTTCACTAGACATCGTTTGATAAATCGCGACACTAAAAATCACACTAGTTAACATCAGTATTGATAGATACCATCCGGTTAGTCTTATTGTTGCTGATTTGAACAAAGCAAGCTCCTTATTTTGTGTCTATTTTATAACCAAAACCACGACTGGTTTGGATTAGTTTTTTAGCAAATGGATCATCAATTTTTTTGCGTAGATATTTCATATAAACCTCAACTGTGTTTGGCAAAATGTTAGCATCATAGTCCCAGACATGGTTAATAATCGACTCTTTGCTAAGTGGGCGTCCTTGATTTCTAAGTAGGTATTCAAGAAGCGCAAATTCTTTACCAGTTAAATCAATGGTTCTACCACCTCTTTGTACATTATACGTAATAGTGTTCATCGACAGGTCGTCAGCTGTTAAGATAGTCGCCTGAACTTCAGTTGGCCGTCGTATGAGAGCCCTTGCCCGCGCTAGAAGCTCTTCTAAAGCAAATGGTTTAGTTAAATAATCATCGGCACCTGAATCTAAGCCAGTGGTTCGATTGCCGATGGTTGATCTAGCGCTCAATAGTAGAACCGGCGTATGTATTTTTTCTTTCCGCATTGCCTTAACAATTTCAACTCCGTCATAGCTACCTGGTATCATCCAGTCAATAATCGCTAAATCATACGGCTCGGTCGTAGCCATGGCGTAGCCGTCATCGCCGTCATAAGAAACATCGACGGCGTAATTATCATGTTCTAAGGCTTTTTTTAGTGCTTGGGCAATTTTATGTTCATCTTCAATGACTAATACTCTCATATCTACATTATATTATTGTTTTACTGAAAGTTCGCTGAATAATCATTTAGCGGTAGAGTTATTGAGTTGATGCTATAATATGTTTATAAATAAGACTGAAAGGTTAAATAGAAGTGATAATGAAAACAAGAATAGAAATCGATACCCAGACATTTGTGAGGTTCTGGTTGGTAGTGATAGGTTTTGGATTGGTCGGCTTTGCAATATATAGTGCTCAGGCAGCCCTGTTCTTAATTGGCGCGGCTTTCTTTTTAGCAATCGCTTTAAGCCCACCGGTCAATCGACTAGTCAAAATACTACCAAGTCGTAGTCGAGTTCTTAGTACGGCTATTGCCTACGTGGCGGTTCTAGCAGTCTTGGGTACCATTGTTTTCCTAGTTGTGCCTCCAATTGTTGAGCAGACAGTAAAGTTTGCCCAAAATGTTCCGTCATTGGTTGATTCGGCGACCAAGCAATCATCTGGTATAAGTGATTTTATTAAGCATTATCAACTACAACCACAAGTTGACCAAGCTGTAAATTCAATCAAAGAAGGCGCAACGCAATTCGCTACCGGAATTGGTTCAGCCTTGATCAACAGTATAAGCTCGGTATTCTCGACGATTGTTTCAGTCATTCTTGTTTTGGTTCTTACATTTTTGATGCTTGTTGAAGGTCCAATGTGGCTAAGGAGGCTTTGGTCGATTTATGATGACAAAGATCGAATGGAGTATCACAAACAGCTATTAAATCGAATGTATACTGTTGTTACTAGCTATGTTGTCGGTCAGCTGTCGGTGTCGTCAATCGCTGGCTTGATGGCTGGCGTCGCCGTCTTCGTGCTTAGTCTAACACTTGGCGTCCCAGGTAATCTTGCCATACCATCGGCTATGATTGTCTTGGTTTCGTCTTTAATACCGCTATTTGGCGCAATGATTGGCGCTGTACTTGTTGGTGTCTTGCTAGCTTTAAACAATCTAACAGCGGCCGCCTTTTTCCTGCTATTCTTTGTGCTTTATCAACAGGTCGAAGCAAACTATATTTCACCAAAAATTCAATCAAAGAGAATTGATCTTTCAGCTTTAGCTATCTTAGTAGCAGTAACCACTGGTGTATACGTTTTTGGTATCGCAGGTGGTATTATTTCTATTCCAATAGCCGGCTGTATCAAAGTTATTTTGGAAGATTATTTTGCCAGGTCTCATAAAAAGAGCTTGCAAGAATAATCTAAGATAACTTCTAAAAACTCCGGTATAACGGAGTTTTTTAGTTGTAAATATAATGACGCTTATGTTAAAATTATCTTAATATAAGAAGGGTTATATAACATGATAAGCAGAAAGATTGATAAATATAAAAAAGGCTTCACGATAGTCGAACTACTTGTGGTGATTGTTGTTATAGGCATTTTGGCTGTAATTACAATAGTTGGATATACCGGAGTAACACAACGGGCAGCTGCTGCAACGCTTGAAAGTGATCTAAAAAACGCAGCAACTCAACTTGAACTATACAAGGCCGAAAACGGAACTTATCCATCTGGTTCAAGTAGCTTGCCAAAAAGTAGCGGAACCGAATACCAATATACAGTCGTTGGTAATGACTATTATTTAAGCGCTACATCTCAGAATAACGATGTTATCGCAAAATATACTTCTTCCGAGTATGGCTCATCAGTTCAGGATGGTGTTTGGTCTGGCCATACGCCTCCGGGTGAACCAACCTGGAAACAAATATCGTCTAATACCTACCACACATGTGCAATAGGTACTGATAGTAAGGCATATTGTTGGGGCTATAATACTTACGGACAACTTGGCAATGGCTCAACAACTGACAGCCATAGTCCAGTTGCGGTTAATACATCTGGTGTTTTGTCTGGAAAAACAATCACATCAATAACTGTCGGCGAAAACCATACGTGCGCAGTTGCTTCGGATAACAATGCGTATTGTTGGGGATTTAATTTCAATGGTCAGCTTGGTAACAACTCAACCTCAAATAGTAATGTCCCAGTAGCTGTTAATACATCGGGTGTGTTGTCGGGTAAAACTATAATCTCGCCTATATCAATACGTGAATACCATGCATGCGCAGTTGCTTCGGATAACAATGCGTATTGTTGGGGTTATAACAACAAAGGTCAACTTGGTAATAATTCAACTTCGCAAAGCACTGTCCCGGTTGCGGTTAACACCGCGGGAGTGCTAAGTGGTAAGACATTGACCGCAGTTGCGGTTGGTCAATATAGTTCATGTGCTCTGGCATCAGACGGTACAGTTTATTGTTGGGGTGAAAATGTCTATGGTCAACTTGGTAATAACAGCACATCAGAAAGTCATGTCCCAGTAGCCGTCAATACCTCAGGCGTTTTATCCGGTAAAACTGTCTCAAATATTACGTCGGGATACCAAAACGTTTGTAGTATAGCATCAGACAACAACGCTTACTGTTGGGGACGTGGTGATTACGGTCAACTTGGTAATAATTCAACTTCGCAAAGCAATGTGCCTGCAGCAGTTAATACGGCCGGTGTTTTAAGCGGAAAAACTATCTCATCAATTAAAGGCGGACTCTATCATACATGTGCAGTTGCATCAGACAACAACGCTTACTGTTGGGGACGTGGTGATTACGGTCAACTTGGTAATAGTGGTAATAGCGATAGTTTAGTGCCAGTCGCCGTCAGTACATCCGGTGCGTTCAGTGGTAAGACTATAAAATCAGTAGCACCAGGAAGACTTCATACTTGCTTTGTAGCATCAGATAATGCCGTTTACTGTCTAGGTTGGAATGTATTTGGTCAGTTGGGTGATGGCACAACAACTGATAGTCCAACGCCAGTCGTAGCTACCGTTCCATAGTCATAAAAATGCAAACATACGAGCTTACTTTTCAAAGTAGGCTCGTTTTTTGTCTAGCTTGTATATTCCCAAATACTACTATCAAGAGAATCGCGAATAATGATTCCTTGGTTTTGCAGATCTTCTCGTAGCTGGTCAGATTTTTTCCAATCTTTTTGTTCGCGGGCGATATTTCTCTCTAAAATTAATCTTTTAGCATCGTCTGAAATATCAGGAGTGTCTGTAAGTAGATTAAGGCCAAGTAGTTGATCGATTGTTTCAAGAAGATGTAAAAACGCATGATGAGGTATTCTAGACAGCGGGTTTGACTGTATTTTTGAAAACGCTTCATCAACAACCTTGAGGACCTCAGGTGTGTTTAGATCGTTGTTTAATGACTGCATTATCTCTTCGATTATATTACTCAAATCTAAGGTTTTTTCTGCCAACTCTCGGTCTTGGTCGCTACTTACTGTATCGTGCATTTGATGCCTCAGGGCCGCAACGTTACGCCAATTGTGTAAACGATTTTTGGCTGCCGTTAGGTTTTCGAAAGTAAAATTACTTTCACTACTGTAATGTCCCTGAAGCAAGAACATGCGAAAGTCCATAGCGCTATAACCTTTTTTCTCTAGATCCTCAAGCGTGTAGCCATTACCGAGTGATTTGCTGAACTTTTTGCCGTCTACTTTCAAAAAATTGTTATGCAACCAATAGTTACTAAAACGCTTACCTGTTGCCGTTTCACTTTGCGCAATTTCATTAGTATGATGAACTGGAATATGATCAATTCCACCGGTATGAATATCAATCGTTTCGCCTAAAATTGCCATAGCCATAGCCGAACATTCAAGATGCCAACCAGGAAAACCCATGCGTCCGTCAAACTCCCACTGCATATCACGTTTTTCGCCGTTTGGCGTAAACTTCCATAGGGCAAAATCACTTGGATTATGTTTTTCAGGATTGTACTCTACCCTTGCGCCGGCTTTTTGAGACTCTAAATCCAGGTGTGCAAAATTCGCATAAGTTGAAAACTTTGAAGTGTCAAAATATATACCATCGCTAGTGTTATAAGTTACGCCTTTGGCCTGAAGAGTCCTTACTAAGTTCATTTGCTCTAGGATATAATCGGTGGCTTTGGTAATGTATTGTGGTTTAACTAGGCCCAATTTATCCATGCCTTGCATAAAAACGTTGGTATAAAACTCGGCGACTTCCCAAGCGGTCTTGCCTTCTCTTTTTGCGCCTTTTTCAAGCTTATCTTCACCGTCATCAGCGTCGCTGACCAGATGTCCTACGTCAGTTATATTCATTACTCTTTTGACATTATAGCCACTATGCTCAAGTAATCTTACCAAAATATCCCAATAAACATAGGCCGTCCAGTTGCCGATGTGAGGATAATCATAAACGGTCGGACCACAGGTATATAAAAGAACTTCTCCAGGTGTGATCGGTAAAAACTCATCTAGTTTGTTAGTAAGAGTGTTATGAAGCTTTAGACTTGTCATAGTATTCCTTTATGGCTTTATCGGTTGCTGATACTAATTCAGGTAAGGTTTGATCAAGCGACTCGTAGATTCTAAAACCAGCAGCATATTCGTGTCCACCACCACCAAAATAACCAGCCACAATGTTAGCGATTGGTATATTGCAGCGAATTTTTCCGGTTAGTTTTCCATCAGGATAGGTCTTGATTGCAACAGCTATCTCAACATTTTCAACTAGTCGCATTTCATCAAGTACCAAAACACTCGGGTTATATTGATCGCTATACTCTTTAATTTCGTCCCATGGCACATGAATATAAGCAAGTTTACCATCGAGCAAATAATCAATTCTTTCTAACAATCGGCCCTTATATTTCAATATTTCGGCTGATTTTTTCATATATTCACGACGGCGTTTTTCGATATCGGCACAACTTGCGCCCAGCTCAGTTAGTTTGCCAGCGATAAAGAATGTTTCTGGAGTTAGATTTTCAACCGAAAAACCAAGGCTATCACTTAAGATAGCCGACATTAAATTATCGGCTGCCAATTGAGTAATTTTCCAGTTGGCTTTTTGGGCAAGTTCAAAGATAATTTCAGCTGAAGCAACAGCCTCGCCAGTAAGTAAATGATGATTAAAACTAAGATTAGATGACGACGTGTGGTGATCAATGACTAGCACTTCGTGCGTTTCCAAATAATGCCTAACGCCTGGTGTTTCTAGAACTTTTGTTAGTAGCACGTCGGCTGTCGTATCAACAATAATTGCTAAATCAGCAGTTGTATCAAACTCGCTCGTCACCCTGTCCCAACCTTTTATGTAACGTAAATATTTTGGGATTTCAATTGGACAATATAAAACAGTCTCAATATCCAGATTGCCTAGTATTTCTTCAATAGCAAGTGACGAGCCGAGTGAATCACCATCTGGATTTTCGGCTTGAATGACAATTACCTTCTTGGCTTTGGTGATTAGGTCAATTGCGGTTTCAAACATCTTAGAACAACCTTCTGCCTTCTAGGGCGTGTGAAAGCGTAATTTGTCCGGCATATTCTAGATCTACGCCGACTGGTATGCCACGCGCTAGACGAGTTAGTTTTACGTCAAGTCCAGCATCTTTGATTTGTCTTTGTAAAAATAGTGCGGTCGATTCGCCTTCCACGCTAGCGTTAGTAGCGATAATTACTTCTTTTACAGCATCTTTTTCGATTCGTGTTATTAGTTCTTTGATGTGGAGTTCCTCTGGACCGATGCCGTCAATTGGGCTAATTGCTCCACCTAGAACGTGGTATGTGCCATGAAATTGTCCGGTTCGTTCTAGGGCAATTATATCCAAAGGCTCTTCTACGACTGCTACTAGTGATTTATCGCGCGAAGCATCACTATATAGTTGTGATACGTCTTCATTCTTATCAATTAAAGCAAAAGTAACCGGGCAGCTTTTAACGCTATCGTGTAAATTGCTGATAGCCTGTGATAATTGTTGGCTAATGCGTTTGTCGGCCCTTAGTAAATAATAGGCGTATCTTTCGGCTGTTCTTTCGCCAACACCAGGAAGACGTCCAATCTCTTCGATGGCGCTACTTAAGGCTGATGGCAAAAGTTGTTTAGTCAAACTATACCTCTAAAGACCTAGCTGACCTAGTCCGCCCATTAATGGTTTCATTTTTTCAGCCGCAACTTCTTGAGCTTTCGCCAATCCATCACGAACAGCAATCTCGATCCAATGTTCAAGCTCTCCGATATCATCTAAATCAACTTGTTCTGGATTAATTGTTACTTTTTTAATCTTAAGTTCGCCAGTAATTTGTACAACTACGGCGCCATCACCAGCTTCAACCTCAATAATTTCTTTTTTTAGTTCATTTTGTGCTTTACGCAGATTATTTAACATTTTCATTTGGTCAAAAGCCATAAACACTCCTTTTCTATATATCAAGACTAGTATACTTTATTTGATGGCTTTTTTGTATATCATGACGTCGGAGTTATCGACACGATTGGTAAAAAACTGTAATATGTGATATAATGATAGTAGTGGCCTCTTTTTGGGGTTGCCTGGCTAATACGCCAGCTACGCTTCTTTTTTGGAGGATGGTGAGATGGAAATGTGTCCACATTGTGGTCGCGAGTACTTAAAGTGCCCGCACTGTCATTCGCCACTCAGGGAGCCGGTGCCGAACGATAATTGCTACCGGTGTTCGTGCGGTTTTCATATCCAAGAGTCAGAACTATGGCATTTTGGGTGGAAAAAACCAAATAGTTTGCCAAATGACAATGTTCACAAATATGTCGGCAAGCGCTAAAGAAGCAAGCGACGACCGGACGCTTAAATCCGGTCATTTTTATTTTTGATAGACATAAAATCGATCAGCGTTAATAGAGTTGGAATTCGTAATAATTCGGCTTATTTTGTAGCCATTATAGTCATTTTTTGCATCACGAGTTGCCGTAAAACTATCACCAACCGGCGAAGTGGAGATCGAAATATCCTGATTATATTTAGACACAGCTTGGTAGAACGCCAGTTCGTTTTGGGTGACAACCAAGTTGTTTGTGCCAGTTGGCAGCAAGCTTAAATCTTTTGAAAAGCTTGGTGCGACTATCGGATCGTATCTATATCCGTATATATTTCGATCAACGCCCGAAGAAACAAGTACGAATATCAACACCATAATCGGAATTAGGCCAGCGATTCTAGCGTAGGGATTTAGAGGAAATAAACCATACCAGTAAGATAAAATAGCTCGGAGTCCTGAAGCTAATAGTAATACTAACGGTAAGTACGTAATACTAATGTCGCCGGGATTCAAAATGACTATCGGTATTAATAATCCTATCCATGACAATATGACATAACTCTTGGCATTTGATCGATTGCGCAATATGTTTGCTAATCCAAAAGCTATAATTAAGATCGACCCCAGACCAAAGAAAGGTGTTGGTAGGACTGATTGACCAGGATTAGAAAAACTAAAGTACTGTGTTGATAAAAGTGATAAGTTGGCAAGAATATCGGGCATTGATTGTGGTATACCAAGTAATTCTAGGACTAAAGCAGGGCTCTTGATAATTGCCCAGATTAGTGGGAGTAGCAAAATTACAGCGGTAGTTAAGCCAATCAAGATTTTTATGCGCGAAAGTTGACCAATTAAAAAACGCAAATGAGGATGCAGGGTAGTAGCAATTATAAGTGCCAAAATCACGTATATACTAAGTGGTGTATACAAACTAAAAGCTATGGTTGCGAAAAGCAATATCTTATATAAAGTTTGATGTCGACTTTTTCGGGCGATAAAGCTAGCAAGTAAAAGTGTCCATACTGGCCATAATATGTAAAGAATTCCAGGAGTGCCGTCTTGGGCTATAAAAAGGAATTGACTGGTGGTTATGGCAATTAATGACGCCAAAACACCAATTCCCGGACTAAACCAACGTCTTAGTAAGATGATTACACCGATTGCGGTAATTAGCGCTAAGACAATTGATGCCAATTTAATACTGATTGTCGATACGCCAAAAATGAGCAAAAATAACGATTGCAAGTAATAATATGGTAAATTAACAATATCGTGTGGACTAAAATTAGAGATGTCAATTGAGCTGCTGTGTATGACTGATTGCATTTCTTGATTTGTTATTCCGCCAGGCGAATACATGCCTACAAAAAACAAAACTATTACTAAGCCGATGCTGACTAACCCATAGCCAATAAAATATCGCCACCTGTAATAAAAGAGCTCACTTATCTTGATACCCATTGGTCTAATTATAGCACGTGACTAGTCGTCGTGCTTACGATCAAGCGACATAAAACGCAGGCGTTCTGGATGGAAGTATAATTCAATTTTTCCGGTTGGTCCGTTTCGATGTTTGGCAATAATCAAATCAGTTATATTTTCCCGTTCGGTTTCTGGATTGTAGTATGCTTCTCGATAAATAAACATGACGATATCGGCATCTTGTTCGATAGAGCCTGATTCGCGCAAGTCAGCAAGTTGTGGAATCTGTGGGCTACGCGATTCAACTGAACGTGATAACTGACTCAAAGCAATAACCGGAACATTTAACTCTCTGGCGATTAACTTCAAACCGCGTGATATTTCGCTAACTTCCTGGACTCGGTTACTAAAATTAGCGTTGGTACTTTGCATAAGCTGCAAGTAATCGACGATAACTAAGCCCAAAGGATGTTCATGCATAGCGCGTCTGGCTTTAGTGCGCATCTCAAGAACCGATAGACCTGGCGTGTCATCGATATATATCGGCGCTTCGGCTAATTCGCCCATAGCCTCTGATAGTTTACTAAAGTCATCATCTGATAGATTTCCGGTTCGAATGTTCCAGGCATCAACTCCAGACGCATCGGCGAGCATACGATCAACTAGTTGTTCTTTACTCATCTCGAGGCTGAAGAATAAGACTGGTTGTTTGGCAATTGTCGCCACATTATAGGCAAGGTTTGTGACCAGAGTGGTTTTTCCCATTGCTGGTCGAGCCGCTAAAACTACTAAGTCGCTTCTTTGCAAGCCGGCGGTCATATTATCAAGATCACGATAACCGGTTCGAATACCGCGTAATGACCCACGATTACGATGAAGTTCTTCCATACGATCAAAACTTTCAGTCAGAATACTTTCAATGCTCACTAAATCTTGCTTTAGTGATTGATCGCTAACTGAAAACAGTTCGGCCTCGGCCTTTTCGAGCAATTCTTCGGTTGTCGTTTCTTCGTTGTAGCCTAACTCTGATATTTCGCCACTAGCTTTGATTAATCGACGTCTAACGGCTTTTTGGGCAACCATTTCAGCGTAAGCTTCGGCGTGGGCGGCGGTTGGAACATAGTTTGTCAGTTCGGTTAAGTATGCTGATCCGCCAACGGTTTCTAATTCCTTTTTGCGTTTTAGTTCATCGGTAAGCGTCAATAAATCGACTGGTTTGTGTTTTTCGTACAGGCGCATCATTGCCGCATAAACAATAGCGTGGCGTTTGTCATAAAAGTCAACCGAGCTGACATGTTCAGAGATGTCGGCTAGTTTTTCCTCATCAATCAAAACCGCCCCAAGTAAACTCTTTTCAGCGTCAATGTTTTGGGGTGGAATCTTTCCTACTGGTACTTCTTTTGTTGCCATCTCAAAAATCTACACGGCTTCCAATGAAACCTCTTCTCCGCCTCCCATAATATCAGCAACCATAGCGGCTTGACTATCTTTCAAAGGCGCGCTTGTGGGTATTGTGTGGATATCAAGTCCATAAACTCCAATTTTTTGCAAACATTTATTTATGATAGGGCTATACTTTGTATCGTCTAATTTCTTTTTATAAAAAGTATTAGAGGTGTAAATATTGAGCGTATCATCTACTATTTCGTAGTTGCATTTTGACAAAACACTATAAAGAGCAATATGTTCGGTTTTAGTCACTTCTAATAATTTATTCCAGTTAAAAACATCTTTATTAAATACACCCGACTCGGCAATCGATTCTGAATGACGAACGGTTTTTTTAGGTTCTTGAGGCTTTTTGCGGATCGCTTGCTTTTTTAGCTCTTCAATTGTGGCGCTAACTTCTAAAGTTGGAGCCGATAGCGCAATAGTTTTGGAACCAGTCGATTTGACAGTTGCGGCCATACCTAAAATGCTCAATAGCTTTAATTCAGGTTGAGAGCTTTTCGCGACATCAATTAAGGCATCAAATAGTTTCAAAAAATTTGGCTTTTCATCGATGCGTTCGTAAATATATCGAGTTAATTGTTTAGACAGGGTTAAGCCATCAACGCCATTTTTGATTGTTTCATCGAGTAGTTTATGAATGATTGCAATGTCATGATCTTCCACGGCCGTTAGTAATTGTTTAATAACCTCAACTTGCGCCATGCCAAGTGTTTCTTCGATCAACGATGATGTAATTGTATTCTTAGAATCAACCAGGTTAGCTAATTGATCTAATAAGCTGATGCCGTCTCTAAAACTACCTTCGCTTCTCTCGGCGATTAGCTCCAGAGCATCGTCGTCGATTTTGATTTTTTCTTGTTTTGCAATATAGCCCAAATGTTCTTTGGCATCATTAATACTAATTGGTCGAAAAGAAAAGCGTTGAGTGCGACTAATAATTGTGGCTGGTAATTTTTCTACGTCAGTAGTGGCTAAAATAAAAACTACATGCTCAGGCGGTTCTTCCAAAGTTTTTAGAAGAGCATTAAAAGCGGGTTTGGATAGCATGTGAACTTCGTCAATAATGTATATTTTCTTTTTTGCTGATACTGGCGCGATTTGAACTTTTTCCCTTAAATCCCTAACGTCTTCGACGCCATTATTACTAGCCGCGTCAATTTCAATAATGTCTAAATTCGGTGTTGATTCATCATATTCTATACCATTTATCTCATGGGCAAGAATTCTGGCGACAGAAGTCTTGCCAACTCCTCTTGGGCCGGTCAAGAGATAGGCGTGTGATATGCGGCCAATTTTAATAGCTCGCGATAGAATGTCAGTTATATGCTTTTGGCCAACTAATTCATCGAGTGTTTTGCTTCGATATTTTCGGTACAATGCTTGCGACATTGTTGAATGACTCCCCTACACACTTCTAGCATAAATTATACGCATTTTTTGTACGTACATTGCCGTAAAATTTACTTTTTTGTTTTTGTCCCTCGCAACAATTTCAATATAACGCTTTTGTTTATAAAAAGCAATAAGTAAATCAAACTCTTAGATTGTAACTGGAGTTAGATAGCTATAAAGCAGCTTCAACGGCAGCCCAGGTTGCATCAGGATTGTCGGCTGGAATTACGATGGTAACCTGATCGCCAATGTTGATCTTGAAATATGTTACGCTTGCAAGCAATATGCGGTATTCGTGACCGCTAGCTTCGACATAATATGCGCCATCATGTTGGACTAAAGTACCAATAATTTGTTTTCGTTCGATAGGACCAATTTGCTTATAAACAAATCCGCCGTCATCGGTTATAGTAAGCTTTAAGACATCGCCTTCAACCAGCTTAGACTTGCTGGCGTAGTTAGCTGGCACTGGATATTCTTTGCCGTCAGGTCCAGCCATTTTTTGGCCGTCAAAGACACCTTCGATAATTTTGCCTTTAGCTTCATCAAGACCGCTAGTCCTTTTGGTAATTATTGCTCCATCATCACCAGTGATGCTAATAAGCAATTCTTTGGCTGCCGACAGATTGGTCTCAGCCTCTTGGATAAGGGCGTATAGCCTTTTTACTTGTTTTTCCGGTAGATCAGACATGGTTACTCGCAATTTCCTTTGTCTATTTTTGTGGTACTAATACCCCTATATATATCAACGAAATGCATAAAAGTCAACTATAAAGCAGTCTTATCCACAGAAAAATATGAGATAACGTCAAAAATGTTGTAGTTTTTGTTAAAATTAAAATACCGCCTAATAAAAGGCGGTATTTTAATGACAAATTTGGTCGAGTTTTTGAATTAGACTAATTCTACTGTTGCGCCGGCTTCTTCAAGCATTTTCTTGGCAGCTTCAGCTTCTTCTTTGTTGACTTTTTCTTTAACTGTTGATGGAGCTGAGTCAACGATTGCTTTAGATTCACCTAGTCCAAGACCAGTGATTTCTTTAACAGCTTTGATGACAGCAACTTTTTGTCCACCAGCATCTTTTAGATTAACGGTAAACTCAGATTTAGCATCCTCAGCAGGTGCGGCCTCGCCAGCAGCAGCTGGAGCAGCAGCAACAGCTACTGGAGCAGCGGCGCTTACGCCCCACTCGTTCTCGAGGTGTTTAACGATTTGACTTAGTTCTAGTGCTGACAATTTGTTAAGTTCATCAACAATTTTTGTTTGAGCAGCAGATAGTTTGATTTCTTCAGCCATGATTTAATTCTCCTTATTATTTAGCGTTTGGAATTTAGCTATTGGAATATGGCGGGTAGTTAGAACAAGGCAATTTTGCCAAATTCTAATAGCCATTAGCCAATAGCCAGTTTATGGTTACAAAATTAGAGAGCTTTTGCTCGCTGTGATAAAACTTGCGCAAAACCGCGTTGCGTGCCACTTGCCACCGAAAGGAAGCCTGAAAGTGGGGCTGCGATAACACTGACCAACTGACCACGTAATTGATCTTTGGTTGGTAGTGATGCCAAAGCATTAACGGTTGAGGTATCAAGTGATACGCCCGATCCGTCAAAACCAGCAACTAATTTTAGTTCTGGGTGTTGTTTTGCAAATTTTGCCATAACTTGAGCTGGCGCTACTTCATCTTCGCTTGAAAAAGCGTAGATTAATTGACCAGTTAGCAAGCTAGTGTCAGCAGTTTTGAACTTGTCATTTTGACCAAGAGCAACACGTACTAAACGGTTTTTAGTAACCTTTATTACGACATTGTTCTCTCGTGCTAATGCGCGAAGTTCTTGCATATCAGCAACGGTTAAACCGGTATAAGTTGCGCCAACGGCGCTCTTTGCTGATGCAAATAATTCAGCTAATTCTGAAACCAAAGTGTTCTTTTTATCGCGTGTAATTGCCATAAAAGCTCCTTTAGTTTTTATAATTTGTTCGACCAAATTGTCAATGTTCCAGACATTTAGCGGTTTTTGCCAGAATAAAAAAACTTTGGCACACCGCCAAAGAGTTCGAATAGTAGTATTTACATATTCCTAGGTAGCTTCGCCGCAATGCGAATTAAGTGTTTTCACGGCTACTGTCTTTGGATGTCTAGACGCATTATAGCAAATAATCTGCATATACTCAAGTAGCTTGGCTAAAATACATTAATTATATTCTGGATTTAACAATATTTCGTATTTCAGTTTGAATATCGTCAATCGACCTTAACTCACCTTTTTCGTTGATGCAGTTGATTGGCGTGAATTCTTCTGGATATAGCTCGCATAATTCTTCGTAGTTTGCTTTAGCTTTTTCAAGATGATCTTTATCGGCTTCATGAATGTCACGTTTCTTATTGGTGTAAGATCGTCTATCTTTTTTGTCGACGTTTATTTGAGATATATCGGCTGGTACTAATAAAACAATGTTTTGATCAGGTTTTGGAATACCAAGAATGTTATATTCGGTGTCTAGCATTCGTTTATAAAATTCTTGTCTTTTTGCTTTTGAGGCAAATTTTGTGCCTTGGTGGGCTAGATTTGATGCGACATATCTGTCGGCAATAACCATGCCACCTATTTTTCTAGCTTGTTCTATGTCTTGTTTTTTATCAATCGGTTCAAGCGAATAGTTAAGTTCAGTTAATATGTCATTGGCAGCCGCAAAACGGTCCAGCGCATAGGCGAGACTAGCAAGATCAGGGTGGACATCATTGGCTTTGCCATAAGCACCGTTAAGATATTGGGCGGCATAATAAGCTGATTTTTCTTCGTATCTTGGAAAACTGACCTTTAAGACATGATATCCTAATGTTTCGGCGTAATGTTTGCGAAGAAGCTCGGCTTGTGTTCCTTTGCCCGATCCATCACCACCTTCGATTGCGATAAATAGTCCCTTTTTATCCATTTATTTCAAGCCCTTTGACAATCCTTTGATGATGGTTGGCTTGACGCGTTTATCTTTGTAGGCTTTTGGAAGCATTTGTGTTGGCGACCAAGTTCTAATCAGTTCATCAAGGTTTGACGTGTGCTGATATTTTCCACTAACGCCGCCACGGCCATCACTATAATCACCGTCGACAGGTCCAGTGTGGTGAAAGATTAATTGACCAATTCTTTCGCCGACAGGTAGTACCACGGCCTCGTGTTTATTCAAGTTATATATTTCAAGCGTAATACGATTAATATAGCCGGGATCAATCCAACCGGCGTCAAAACAAACAGCTACGCCATTACGGCCCCAACTACTGCGCGATTTTACTTCGCAGGCGCCACCATGTGCGCGAATGCCGACAAATTCATGAGTGTGGGATAGGATTCTTTCACCAGGCTGTAACACGATAATCGGATGGTCTTCGGGAATATTTTTGAATAACTCGTAACCATTTTGTTTACACCAATCTTTATGTTTGGTTGCCTCAAGCGGGCCTTTGAAATATCTTGTCACTTCGGCTTCATCGAACGGATTATAGAGTCTTGCTGCTTGGTCGTACTCTTGTTTGTAGTAAAAATAGCCCAAGGTAAAGTCTAGGCTAGCTTCGGATATATTTTTATCTTCAAACGGCACGCAAACAATCGTATCGTCTTTTAATGCTTGTCGAATTTCGGTATTGCTATATACTCCCATATCTAAAACCTCTGCTTTATTACTCTTTTTTCAATTATTACTATACATTGTAGAGCATAAAGTTAATATCTGGTACCATATTGTTATGAAATATATCATTGTTGCTTATGACAAAAATTATTTGATTGGTGGCAATAACAGTTTACTTTGGCAAGGTGAAATGGCTGCCGATATGCGTCGATTTCGCGAAAAAACTACCGGCAACGTCATAATTATGGGAAGAAAAACTTATGATTCAATCGGTAAACCACTGCCCAATCGTCAAAACATAGTCATAACGCGTGATAATCTGCACATTGAGGGGGTTGATGTTGTTCATAGTTTGGCTGAAGCTTACAAGAAAGCCGAAAAAAACAAAGACATCTACATTATCGGTGGTGGTCAGATTTTTGAGCAATCGTTAAACGATGTTGATGCAGTCCTCGCAACCGAGATTGATGCCGAATTTGTTGGTGACGTATATTTTCCAAAGCTAGGTTCTGACTGGAAAGAATCATCGCGCCAAAAGTATAATCAAGATGATAAAAATCATTATGATTATTCATTTGTTTCGTATACTAAACAGCAATCGGCGCTTTAATAGCAGGATGCGGATCGTAGCCTTCTAGTTTGAAATCTTCAATCTTGAAATCAAAAATAGATTTTACATTGGGATTGATAATCATTTTTGGTAATGGTCGGGGATCTCTGGATAGTTGTAATTCAACTTGTTCGAGATGATTTAAATATATATGCGTATCGCCAAAAGTATGCACAAACTCACCCAGTTTTAGGCCAGTAACTTGCGCTATCATCATTGTCAAAAGCGAGTATGAAGCGATATTAAATGGAACGCCCAAAAACGTATCAGCGCTTCGCTGATATAGCTGACAACTTAGTTTGTCATCGGCTACGTAAAATTGAAATAGACTATGACAGGGCGGCAAACCGGCAACCGCCATTTCTTCGATATCGGCAACATTCCAAGCTGATACAATAATTCGACGTGAATCGGGGTTAGTTTTTAAGGTATTTATAACATTGCTGATTTGATCAGTTTCTCCACCTTTGCCATCTGGCCAGTGTCGCCATTGATGGCCATATACCGGTCCAAGATAACCATATTTTAGGGCAAACTCATGATCATTTTTGATATTCTCAATAAATCTTTTCAATCCGGTTTGCCACTCGCTTGAATCACTTTTCGGGATAGGCTGATTTTGTGATTTTAGATATGCTCGGTATGGCCACTCATCCCAAATATGAACGTCGTTCTTAACAAGGTATTCGATATTACTGTCGCCATTCAAAAACCACAAAAGTTCATGAATAATGCCACGCAAGAATAGTTTTTTTGTCGTTACGGCGGGAAAGCCATCGTTTAGATCAAATCTGATTTGACGTCCAAAAACACTCTTCGTGCCCGTACCGGTACGGTCTGACTTTACGGTACCATTATCTTTGATGTCTCTAAGCAAATCAAGATACTGTCTCATGTTCCTCCCCCTTAACTAAAGTCCATTATACAGATATTTGCTCGTAAATAAAAAGTGGCCTGTTTTGGCCACTTTTTAAACTAGATTTTTTAAAAACTAATTAAGATTTGTTTCGACTTTTATGCCAGGCCCCATGGTTGTGCTAATAGACGTACTTCTAACAAACGAGCCTTTAAGACCAGACGGCTTGTGACTCTTTAAGCTGTCAAAGAATACAGTCGCATTCTCTTCAAGCTTCTTGACACCAAAAGATACTTTGCCGATTGACAAGTGAACGATTGATTGTTTGTCAACTCGATATTCAACTTTTCCGGCCTTGGCTTCTTGAATGGCTTTTTCGATGTTTTGTGTAACTGTGCCACTCTTTGGATTTGGCATTAGGCCTTTTGGTCCAAGTAGACGAGCAAACTTGCCTAGTTTTGGCATATATTGAGGTGTTGTGATAAGTATGTCAAAGTTTATCTCTTGTTTTTCAAGTTGTTTCAAAAACTCGTCATCACCAACAATATCGGCGCCAGCCTTTGTTGCATCATGATGCTCGCCTTCTGGTGCAAATACGGCAACACGAACAGTTTTGCCTGTACCATTTGGCAAAGTAACCGTTGCGCGAATGTTTTGATCGGCTTGTCTTGGATCGACGCCTAATCTAACGTGAACTTCAACGCTCGAATCAAACTTTGTCGTGCTGGTTTTGGTAGCAAGATCCAAAGCTTCAGCTAAAGTGTAAACCTTTAGTCTATCAACTAGCTTTGCAACGGTCTTAAACTTCTTTCCACGACGTTCTGACTTTGGTCGAACGGTTGGTTTTGGGCCTTTTTTGGTGTGAGATTCAGCCCCCTCAACTTGTGGTGTTGTGTCACCAGATTCTTTACGCGTTTCTTTTTTAACTTTTTCTTCAGCTTCTTGCAAAGCTTTTTCGCTGCGTTTGCCACTTTTGGCAACTTTGGCTTCACGATGAGAAATTACTTCCCTATCCGCTTCGTCGTTAGCCTTTTTGGCATTTTTAATAGCTTCATTGATTTCTGCCATAGTGTTCTTGCTGGTTACTTCCAACTTTAACTTGGCTGCTTCTTCCAAAAGCTCTGGTTTAGTTTTAGTCATTAGACTTTAACCCTTTCTGTGGTAATAACGGCTTGTAAAAGCCTCCCAACATTGATTTTATTATTTAACTTTAACATATTTACAGTAATAACGCTAGATATGAACGGTAGAATTATTGATTTACGTAATTAACTAAAATATCGCTTAAAAATTGTTCTCAAACGCGCAATAATGTCAGGTTTATTTTCGGGTTTGCTTTTCGCTACTATGCAAGCTAAATCATATAGATCATCAGGACTAATCATTAACCAATGATCGTTTATGTGCAAAAACACCAGAGTAATTGTGACTGCCATTCTTTTGTTGCCATTTTCAAATGGATGGTTCTTTATAATTAAATAAAACAAGAGAGTTGATTTATCAATTAGCGAGGGATACAATTCTTTGTTGTCAAATCTTTGAAATGGCTGTTCAAGACAGCTCTCTAATTTGTTTGGGTATCTAGTCTTAAAGTCAGGGATTGGCTCGTCGTAGTTAAGAAACTCTTTTGCCAGACTGTGCGCAATATATTCTGCTTCATGCAAGGAAATGCATTTCATTGACTAAGTAAGGGCAAGCTTTTTCAGTGTTTTGCCGTAATTTTTAACGACTTTTTTTACAGCTACGTCAATAGCAGCTTTCTGTTTTTTCGTTAACTTGTCGGTAGTCGTTTTGTTCATATAATAATTGTAACATAAATAAAATATCGCGGACTTTTCATCCGCGATATTTTCAGCATCGCTAAACCTTAGCCCTCGACAGTTACGCCCATTGACCGAGCAGCACCAGCTACGACTTTGACGCGTCCGTCCATATCAATGGCATTCATCTGATCTTTTTTCATTTCGGCAATTTCTTCGGCTTGGGCACGAGTGATTTTGCCAACTTTATCAAGGTGTGATTTACCACTTCCTTTTTGAATGCCGGCTTTCTCCATGATTAGATCGGTTATTGGACGACCTAATGATTTCCAGGTGAAAGTTCGATCTTCATAGACTTGAATATGAACGATGACGTCTTTACCCATTTGATCTTTGGTTTTTTCGTTAAATGGATTAATAAAATCCATCATATTTAATCCCCACTGACCAAGAGTTGATCCGACTGGAGGTCCTGCGGTTGCACGACCAGCAGGAATGCGGAGCTTCAAATTGCCGATAATCTTTTTTGCCATATGTTTTCTCCAAAAATTGCTAATAGAATTTGGAAGGTGGAATAGGGCAATTATTTGAAGCGTGCCAAATTCCAATAGCTATCTTCCAATAGCTGCGACGATAGTCGCATGTAACAGAGGTTATTATACCTTACTTACCTGTAAGGCGTCAAGCTCGACTGGTGTGTCGCGACCAAACATGCTGACCATAACCTTGATCTTACCTTTTTGGGTGTCGATTTCAGAAATTGCACCATCAAAACTCTTGAATGGACCGTCGATAATACTTACAACTTCACCAATCTTGAAGTCGATATTGTGCTTTGGATCTTCAATGCCAATTCGACGTTTAATTTTGGCGATTTCACTCTCGGAGACAGGAGTTGGTTCGGTACCAGTGCCAACAAATCCAGTTACGCCTGGGGTATTTCGAACAATATACCAAGTTTCATCAGTAAGCTTCATTTCTACTAGGGCATAGCCCTGAAAAATCTTTTTTTCAACGACTTTTCGTTTGCCGTTTTTGATTTCAATTTGTTTTTCTTTTGGAACCATAACGTCAAAAATTTTGTCAGCCATGTCGACTGCGTTAATTCGTTGACGAATACTTTCGGCCACTTTTTCTTCATAACCACTATAGGTGTGAATTGCATACCATTGTCTTGTTGAGTCGTATCGATTTTTTGTCATGTCTTTTCCTTACTTTAGTATTAACTCAAATAACTTCTGAAAACCAAGGTCGAGTAAAATAATTAAAATTACAAAAAATATCGAAAAACCAATGACTGCTAAGGTTAATCCCCAAGTTGCTCGACGATTTGGCCAACGTACTTGACGTAATTCTTTCCAAGAATCTCTGAAATAGCGTCCAAAACTCTTAAGGCCTTTCCATACCCAACCAAATGGCTTTAGTGTTAGCGTAAGAACGTTATCTTTTTTGGGAGTCTCACTTTTATTCGTTTTAGATTTTTTTATAAACACCTTTTGCTCCTATTTAATAAGTCTGCTTCAAGCAGACTGTCAAGTACATTCTATATTATGTGTTGAGAATAGTCAATAAAACGTTTTATTCAACTGTAACTTGAAGACTGTCAAACCAAACATTTCCTTGTGATGAATAACCAAAAGATCCTAATCCTAAGAACAAGTCAACCGCTGTTTGATCAACGTTATTCAGGGTTACTGATACTCTTCCCTCTGTGTTCGAGATTTGATTATTGTTAACAGTCTGACTGCCAGTTAAGCCGTGCTGGCTGGTACACAAAACTATATTAGCATTAGCTACGCCAGCTCCAGTTTTTATCCACAACGAAACAGTTATATTCTGACCAATCGTCAAGCCGGATATTCTTGCCCAGATTCCACCGTCCATGTCTGAACCGGATCGACTTATTTTGAAAGATTTAGTGCCGTGTGACGCATAATCATTAGCAATGCCTTCATATGAGTTGCCAGTCATGCCGTATTGTGTCCAGTTGGCTGGATAACTGCCGTTACCTACCGTGTCAGATTCAAAACTTGGATTAGTTAATGAAGGCGAACCAGACACAATATCGCCAGGACAACCACCAACGGTCGGACGACTATCATTATTGGCATAATAGCTGAGATTACTTTTTGTTGCTGTAATACAAAAAGTCTTTGGAGTGACGCTATTATTGAGTTGGTATTGATAAGTTGTACCACTGCTGGCTGGAACGCCTTTGCCGCTGTTGGCAACCGACAACGACAACGGGTAATCTTCATTATTATTCTGTGCTTGGTCGAGTTTTAAGACTTTTGAAGCGTTCTCGAGATCAGACTGTAATGACGCGATATTTGCTTTTTGACTTATGCCGTTATAGGAGACAATAGTTATGGCCGCTAGTATACCAATTACTACGATGACAACTAAAAGCTCAACTATCGTAAACCCGTCGGTTATATATTTTTTTGGCTTTAAAAACATACTCTTTAATCTAAGTATAAGCATAATGCTATGTCTAATCAAGACACTTTCTTGATTGAATTATCATTAAATTCCGGTAGCTCAATATTAAAGGTTGAACCGAAATTAAGCCGACTAGTGACGTCGATTTTTGTGCCTAATTTTTTGGCAAGCTTAGCAGCGACATAAAGACCTAAGCCTGTGCCACTTGTTTCTCTGGTTCTGTAATCTTCGCTGCGATAGAATTTTTGGAAAATTTTTGCTTGATCTGATTTACTAATGCCAATTCCACTATCTTTAACTGAAAAATCAATCTTTCCTCTGGACTGCTTGACTATGATATCGATTTTGCCTTCTTTGGTGTACTTAATGGCGTTGGTCATAAAGTTTTGTAATAACTCTTCAAGATACAAACGACTAGCATTAACCTTACCTAGTTTGGCAGATAAATCGAGATTAAGATGTAGCCCCTTCGCTTTAGCGCTTGTTTGGTACTTGTCGTGCAGATTATGAGCTAACTCCCTTACATCAATAATTTCAGAACTGTCACCTACGCCACGTTCGGCTCGTGATAAAGCACTAAGATCATTAACCATATTGGCCAAAAAGACAATCTGATCATGTGCGACATTAACCGCGTCTTTTAGCATTACTGGAGTAGCGTTGGGGTGATCCATCATTACCTGGACATTTGATATTGTTCCTTCGGCAATTGTAATGGGCGTTCTTAGTTCGTGACTAATAACGCTAATAAATTCGTCGCGTTCTTCTTCTAGGCTTTTAGACTTAGTGATATCACGCATGATGATAATATAGCCGTCTTGTGTCTCTGATTTTTTGGAACGACTATAACTACTGCGAATTGGCGCGTAAGTTAGTTCAAGTCTAATTTTTTCGCCATCATCATAACAAAAGTTAAGATCATCACGTTTAACAACGGTTTTAAGGGCCCTTAA